>Ga0056128_1005540_pt1 | contig 15884 bp, 8 predicted proteins | sample WorMetLIZISLAND2_FD_71113 | JGI IMG/M metagenome (GOLD analysis project Ga0056128, IMG submission 71113) | Marine gutless worms symbiont microbial communities from Max Planck institute for Marine Microbiology, Germany - Olavius geniculatus... ...
TAAGTTCCTATAACACCTGTGTTCAAAATTGTCAGAACTTGTGCTCGAAGTGTGCCCCACGTGCACGGACACAAGCGCTCAGACGGCGGCGCCACTGGCTGATCGTGGCATCAATGATTGACTGGTCGAACTGCACCCACTCGTTGACGAGACGCGTTTTGAGTTCATCGATGTCAGCAATTTTGGAGCGATAAACTTTCTCCTGCAGAACACTCCAGACGCTGTAGTCGACCGGGTTAAGGTCTGGCGAATTCGGCGGCCACAGTGTCGGAGGTATGAAGTCAGGTGTCTGCTGCTCCAGTGTCCGTGCACGTGGAATTGGGAACATTTGCGTTTAACATGGTAAGGTGATGACGCAAATTAGGTGAGGTGGAAAATGAGTGCACCTCGCATATATTTGGATCGTTTGCCATCTTTCTGCCAAAAATTATCAAAATCGGTAGAAATTTGAGGCAGTTCTGACAAAAACAAATCTGCTTAGTTTTTTTTGAGACATGGTGTAGTGGCTCTAATAGGAATATCTGGATCCACAAAAAAATCAAATAGTTCAAATCAAGTATTGTGCTATTGCAAACCTACATTAGTTACAAAGTTGTAAACGAAAGCCACTGCAATATCTATTGCTTTTACATTCAGGGTAACTACTTCTCTGGAAATTTGGAAAACCTGGAATTTTGCAGATGTCAGGGAAACATTGGGGATTTCAGAAAAATTGCAGAAATGTTGTAGGAAATATCTTGTCGCTCATTCAACATCCATATTTATTGGTACAGCTCTTAATTCGATGTCACAAGCACAACCATTGACCAACAACAGCACAAATCGCTGACTCTGTCATTATAACGGTGCTCTTATGTGTCGGATAGATACAAAATAACAAATACAAACAATTTACATGTACAGTTACTGCAAACGACCGACCAAAATATGACAACCACGTCTAATAAAATAACTAACAACTTTCGTTAATTGTGCTAACAACAATAATAATAACAGCATAAGCAACGATTGGTTTTCAACATGATTACATACTCTTGAGTTTCTGTGATGCAAACAATGTGTGCAACATACCTACCAACTAGTGCTGCCCGATTCACAAGTTAAATGATGACAACTTGTTTTCTAGCAGAACTGCATGCAATTCTAATCAAGTCTGCAACTTTGCATGCAAGAAACTGGCTGCATGTAAAATTCTGTATATGCAGATCCATTCTGAACAGGGTTCCCACACTTTTGCTGACATAAATTTCCTTGACTTGTCCAGGACAGTCAAAACGTTTTTTCAGGACCTTGATCATAGCCCAACAATGATTAAATATAAAGACAAACAGCCGTTACTTAGGCCCATGGCACACGACCCAAGTTCTCCATAAAAGTTTCTGGTACCAGAAAATGGTACCAGCAACTGTGCTTGTCTGTCATGCATTCTGGTGCCAGAGTTCTATTCTTCACCAGAAATTTGGGATCACACGACTCAGGCCGCTGCAGACATTTGCCTACATCATACATTATGCACTGCATCATCTGCAAATTAAATGGCGCTACTGAATCACTAATATTCACTGTGTCAATTTTTACCAGGACTTTTTTTACTGCACCTATTAACAGACTGAACATTTTTAGGTCCTGGAAAATCCAGAAAAAAATTCAGGACTTTCCAGGAAGAACGCTGTGCGAACAAATAACACTAACAAACACCAGTTCTGGCACTGCTGTTATTGCTACGTCACAGCTGCTCTACACTTTCTAAACCACCCCACTATCGGTAACTGTGGCCACAGCTTGCAAGACAAATTTTTACGGAGGGTTCTTACCTCAAATCTAACCAGATCTCCCCTTGCCAATTATCTGTGAACTGGGCAGCATCAAATTGCAATCGATTTTAGTGTTACTTCGACATCTTTACTCGATCTGTAAATGTGTTACAGTCAGTGATAAGTATAATGGCATTTAGAAAAGTATCAGCCAGCTACACGAACTGTTACCACTGCTACTGCGCACTGCACTGCTGCCAAATTGGTGACAGCCCGCCATAGCCAGGGGCCGCCATAACCACAATCCCACAATCGATGGTACGAATGGCTAGCTCCGCCACACTTACCTATAGGCTACTAGGGTTAGGGTTAAGGTTAGGGTTAGGGCTAGTGGGGTCCTAACCCTAAACGTAACCCTAACTATGGTGGCCCCTGGCTATGGCTATGGCGTTGTGGCTATGGCAACCCTTGGCTATGGAGGGCCACAATCGCCAAATTAGTACTAGTCCCGGCATTCACAAACCAATGGCAGGCAACAGACACATTGGGAAAGACATTCAGTTCTACAGGCAGGTCGAATTCGCTCAGTCAGTGAAGCCAGCTGGCAATGGCTGGACAGTCTTGGGTGATGCAGTGGTGGTGTCAGATGGCAGAGGTTGGCTGGCAGTATTACAAGTCCTAGTACTATGTGAGTGTATCATGTGCTGACATTAAGATGCTCAGAACACCATACTCTGCCGTGATGGCTTCCCTACACAGTCAGCCACACAAAAACAGCTCCTTCGCAACACATTCCTTACTACACAGCGTCCCAAAGCTAAGGATAACCCTTGCTCGTAAAACATACAATTCAATTTGCAGTTTGCAGACTTCAATGAAATATCGAACACTGCACTATCTTACTACTGTTTACTGCCACGCTTATTATGACTACACTGTACCATGTGTGCTCAGTGTGACATCACTGTGACGTCGGAGTTTGTTTACATTAGGGTTACGTTGTTACTGACAAGGCGATCAGGCAGTGTGCACTCACAAAATAGCTTGTGTTCAGACCCAAGGTTGCCATTTTGGGCACAAACTTTAAGACTTGTTCAGAATGACTGTGTCCCTGAGTGTTATAATCGCTTGTTGCCTCACTCCAGTCAATCATAATGACTGACAGCATCTCAAGTTTGTATATCAAACCTGCATCCAAGCAGAACAAGCAATTGATCATAAAGTCATAAAGTACGTTTCAACACAGTCGACAGTGTATTATGTCTCAGTACAGTCACATAATACAGTGTGGACCGTGCTGAAACCTATACACACTGTGTCGGTGTGTCCCAAAAAAAGCATCCCTGACATTTTTGACTGTAACTTGAAATGAATATTCCTGATACAACTTGCCAACAAATGGCCATTTAGTTTCCCACCTCGCCCGACGTTTGTTTCTGCACTACCTGCGGAAAACACAACCAGCGAAATATCACTTTTTTATCCAATGCAATATGACTGCTTAATTAACATAATGCATAAAAACACATTTTGTTCACATTTTTGACACTGTGGCTGACATGTCATGCAGTTGTCCATTTTAACTGTTTGCAGTAAAATTGCTTGAAGTGCGAACACAGGCAAGGAAACGCTTTCTCCATTCACTGACAGCAGTATCGATAAAGTTCTGCTGCAGACCAATCCAGGCTGTACCAGTCGCTTCTTGACCACAAACATTCCTAAACTTCATCTGGTAGACACACTGCTGCATGACAGTCAAACCTTGTAATAGACTAACTGTTGGGGCCGCAAATTAAGATAGATGGAATTTATTAATGTTTTTTTTCATTCATTCTAACACGTATTATGCTTGGTCTGCTTTCCCCAGGTAATGCAAAAGCAGATGTTTGGTGAGGTGGAAACTAAAACAGTTATTTAATAGCCAGTTGTGTCAGAAATATTTCTGCCAAAAATTATTAAAATCTGCTAAGTGTTAATGTTTATTCAAGTGAGAATTGATAATATGGAGGATGTTTTTTCATGTTTTCTGTTTATTTCAACATATATTTCACTTGATCTGCTTTCCCCAGGTAGTGCAGAAGCATACATTAGGTGAGGTGGGAAACTGAAAGTCATTTGATGGCAAGTTGTGTCAGGAATATTTGCACCAAAAATTATCAAAATTTGATGATTGGTTTTCAAGTTACCATCGAAAATGTCGGGGATGTTTTTTTCACACAGTGTATAATCTACAGAAGAGCACAACTATGTCAGACCTTGCACAGCAAGATTCAGAGCAGTTCTTCTACCGGGATCTCGATGCAGAAAGATGCCAGGAACAGAGAAAACAGCCTCAGCTAACACACACAGACACAGTACAGTAATGATACAATGATATACAATACAACTAGGGATTTGCAAACTTCAAATTTCAAGTTCTAATTCCTATTCGTTTTTCAGCCCTTCGATATTTGAATCCAAGCATCATTAATTAGACGCAGATGGTTTTGCCTTGAAAGTGGAGTGCTGTTACTTCAGCGGTGCACTGTGTGACGATTTCTTTGTTCTCTGCTGGTCGTCAATTCAAGCGACGCCCCGTCACATGCTCGCTTACCCCTCCACTCGCCTCCCCTTCCTGCATACCGCCGCGGCGTTCAATTACTCTATGTCTTGCACTGCGCCCCTGGCGCGTGTTGTATACTGATCCAAGCTATCAAAGCGACAAATCTTGGTGGCCCAGACACAGAGCAGACATCAATTCCACGGCAATAGAGCACAACATGGCTTGACGTCCTGGCTGACTGCACTGTTGATAGACTGCTTCCCAGCGTGTGGCATGCGTGCTGTGACCTTCATCTCGTCCCACAGTGCAGACATCAAACGCAAATTGCTTAAGCTTCTCCACAAATATGTAAACAAAGTTCAAATTTAATCCAAATTTTAGCAGTCAAAATTCGAAGTTGGAAAAAAACGAATTTAACATCCCTAAATACAACATCAATACAGTAATGACATAATGCAGCACCAAATGCAGCCAAGCTTCAGATTGAAGTCCTGGCTCCAGCAATCCAATAGCAAATCTGATTCCAGCAAAATTTTGAACTGCATGTCCAGACTAGCCGCACGTAAATCCACTCAGACGGAAGGCAAGCAGAGTATGGTCTGCAGTGAAAAATTAATGACAGTATTACTGGCTTGTGATCCAATTCAGTGATTTGACAGATTAACACATCCTCATCCCCAATCACAGCAGACTTGGATAACAAGTCTTATTTCTATTACATGCATATTTAAGGTTGTAATTCCAGCCAAACACAGGCCCAGCATCTGAAAAATAAGTTTCTACAAATTATTTTTAGGTTTCATATTTCAACAACATGAACAAATTTGGACATGAAATAATTATGACCAAAAAGTGCAGAAAAATAATAGCACTTTACATCCTGCCTATTTGCGCTTCATCAATTCTATGGCCAACTGTAGCACGCAAGGCCACAAACATCATTCTAACGATCTAAAACACAATTAACCAAACTGAAACGCAAAACGAAAGAAACGAAATTATGACTTTTGAATTGTTTTAGATTGATCAAGATATTCTAACACACATACATTTTTTAAAGCCCACTTCTATCACCCTGCTTTGAATATCCTTTTTACAATACGTAACGTGATGTCAACAGATAATACACTGGTATTACAGAGGCCAAGAATATTTATCCACTCGGCTTTAAGCGAGAATCATACATTACTCAGAATAGTGTGCAGTAATATCAAGCGTTTGATCTGCATACTAACTGTCAGAAAGTGCTTGCACTCCAGGTCCTAAAGAGTCAAAGTAGTGACTCTTTAAACTTTCATCAGCGGAAATCCGTCGTCTCACATTGTACTGTAACAATTACACACTCATCATTTATTCACAGTTACTAAGTGACTGAAAGAACACAGTTTCATGCTGGAACACCAATGTCATTCGCAACGTAATGAATAGTTTAAGCATCTTTATCACACACAAAAATGCTACGGCACAGCTATGTGTTAAACCCCGCTACTAATGACCAGACAAATCAGTGCAACTTTTATTTTAACTTTTGCACATTTTAGGCAAACTAGCAAAGCCAAAAAAACTTGTCTACCTCAAGTTGAATCTGTTGCAGCAATATCTTTGTTAATTATGGTTTAGGATGATAAGCTGACAGGATTGCACAGCAATAGATCTACTGATAAGTCAGAGACATACCTGCAGCAGGTTAGACAGCAAGCGAATGCCATCAACATCCAACCTGTACACAGCAGCATCAATGCATCATTAGCACATAAGTCCAAATTACATTACGCTGATTTCCATGGGTGAAAGTCGGGGACACAAACCATCTCATGCCCATAGAATATATAATATCTCTGTATCGTCTGCATATTTATAGGGTACCAAGGAAGTAGATTTTCAGTTTAAAACTTAAGTTTAAAACTGAAGTTAATCTGAGCATTGGTTTATAACCATACTTTAGCATCCAGATTAAGGTTTGGTTTAAAACTATAGTTTAAAACTAAGGTCTAAGCGAAAGTTAAATTCACCCACTGTCAACTGCTGAGTACTGCTGGCTAACGGTGTAACTTTCACTATCAACTCACCGTGGCACATGTTTGACTAGAGGCTCTGGCTTGTAGCGTGGGAATTCGTAGGCCATGAACTCGTGCAGCTGACTGACTCCCGGCCACGTCAACTCGGTCGGCGTGCCAAGTAGCTTCACAATCAGATGCAACTGCTCATCAACGGCCGACCCAGCAAACAGTGGACGACCAGATGCCATCTCAAAGAATATACAACCTACGCCCCTTCACACATAACATAATTACACAAACAAGTCAAGCCACTACGCTCATATACAAACTTAGATGTCCAAATATCTGCCAAAAAGTGACATATTTTTGAAAAAAAATTTTCATTGGCATACTCACACTAAGATCCTGTCAAAAGCAAAAAAGATGTCACTAAACTACTTTGTACAATATTTGTTTTCGGAAACTGCATCCAAGTATTACAGATTCAGCAGTCATCGCATCTTCAATTTCCAAACCCCACAGCACAATTTGTGGCCGCTGTTTCGTTCAACCGAGTGGCAAAATTACACAAAACAACTAAATGACTGACCAACGTAAATAAATACCAAGTCGATTATTAAAACCTGATGCACATATGCCCGCTTTTAGCTAATACAGTTATACTGCAACCTTCACGATTGACCTTTAAGTCCAAAACAATCAGTTCATCTATGTCCTAAGACAGAAAACGATGCAGTAAAAATCCAGTCAATGAATATCAGAATATAGTATCACAGAACAACACCACGAATTGATGGATGCAAGAACACACAGAGGGGTACATAACATGAGAATGCAACAGCGCCGACACCACCTACCCATGGCAGGCGGCGGCATATAGACAGCTACTTACCACATATCGATAGGCGTTGAGTATTCTACGGAACCCAATAAAACGTCAGGTGGACGATACCTGCAACGTAAGTACACCGTGCAGTAATTTGTAGCCAAAAAACAACAACTGCAGTTCTAAACACCAAGCACGCCCTGAGAGAAGGCTTTGATATTCCACAGGATGACTAAGGACCGGTTTCTGGATCTTTTAGTTAACTGATCAGTTAGTAAACTGTCTGCTAATTGTAGCTTGCTAGTTAATGTTGTGCACGTTTCTGAACAAAACCTTGACTGGCTGTCAGCGAACTGAGCGGTAAACTATACTTGCTTAGCAACGATGCACATGACACTTATCACTTCTGCCTAGTGCAGGCGGGCGTCATGAATATTAATGAGCGCAAGCGCACATCAGCCAGCCCACGAGCCAGCCAACCGATTGCAGATGACCATTTTGTTCATTCATGAATAGATTTTGTAGTAAAATTTGTAGCAGCAAACGTCTCCTCAAGCGTTCTGAAGACTTTGCTATATGGTAAAAACGTTCTATAGTATCACATTCGTCAATTATCTGCTTGCAAAATGGTAGAAAAGTTGTATTGAATACGATAACTGCGATCGACGATTAGCTAACTGGCAGATTTTGGCCAGTTAAATTTTTGGTCATTTTGACTGTTGGTTAGTGCAACGGGAAACACGAGTTATGCAAATCTGTCAGTTAACACTAACTTGACCGGCCAGTTAGGATCCAGAAACCGGCCCTTAGTAAAACTAACAGACTGAGGTTGACAGTGAAATTTATGTGCCAATAGTACCACTTCTGCCAATCTTACAACATGCAGTTCATTTACAGCATGTTACTTTCCACTGCTGTCTATTTTTCATCATATGGTAAAGTACTGTGTGTTTGTTTGTCGCTACAATCTGTTATTTCTACTAACTGTATTAACTGCGGACACACAACTGCACAACTAAAAAAACAGTTACTCACTGATGAGAAGAAACACACAAGTCGATGTTTGCTGCAGTGCAGCGTTACATACAAGTACACAAATGCCTGTATCTCATATGTAAGTCTAGCATAGACATAACATCATGTGATGCTTACCATAAAGTAACGACTTCGTTACTGTACGTCTTTGTTGGAATTGACTTTGCTCGTGCAAGACCTGTCGATCAAACAGATTCACACACCCATCCGTCATACTGACAACTAGAAACGATCAAAGATCTCAAACCTCTGCCAAGAACAGTGCCACCACCTCACAAATACAACAAATCCAATAACTTTTATATGAGTATTGCCCTAACCCTGAAAAAATGTGATCCAAAATTCATCCAATTCCAAAATTGGCCAACAGTTTGCAGACTCAATTTTACAATGACTTGCAGGCTACGGTATGAAGCATTCATCATACAGCTGAACTGACACACTAACTTAGGATAACTTAACGTACAATACATTTCTTCTTCTTCAGTAGATGGTCAAACTTCAACTTGTTGAAGACTCCAGAGCATGTCGGATAGTTGACAGTGTGAAGTGTAGACATGTTATGCCAACAGCCACAATGCCATAACGACTGTCGGCATGTCCCTCACTCCTCACGGAAGGGTCGCAACACCCTTTCACCAGTAAAGGTGGCGTACCAGACCACGCATTTAAGTGCTACTTGTGCTGCAATATGTCAGTGGACGAATTAGCAATGCATCTTACCAAAGTCGGCGAGCTTGAGTTCACCAGTCTGATTGATGAGCAAGTTCTGCGGCTTTAAGTCTCGATGAAGAATACGACGTTTGTGACAGTACGACAGACCACGCACCAGTTGAAACAGAAACAACTACACAGGCATATACATATAGATATACAATATATATAGACGAACAGACAAGGATATACAGACAGAAAATAAAGATGTATACCAGACACAGACAAAAAAGATGACAACACACACTACTGCTGATACTAAGACAGGCAAGATGCAGACATTTACTGACTGTACACTATACACTCGCCACTCAAGACAACACCGCAACCAAGAACTAGAAGAAGCCAAGATGTTGCTATCGTGCTGATATCATTTGCGGTGATCCGCCTAGCACTTACATATTTTTGTTTTTAATTGGAAGTCTACTATTACATCACAGGACCTGATTTTCCACGAACCAGCTTGTGGCACTCAAAACATACCCAAGTAAGAAAATATTTACGCAAGATAAGCATCATTTTCTGGTGGTTCCTGATGTCTGGTGACCTCACCTTGGACTTTTAGAGTATTGACACACTGGCCATGCCTGGCTTGGGAAACATTTGCACCAACTTTGATTTTCAATGGCTTTTTGTTAAATTTTGACTTAGGAGCCCGTACCTGACAGACAAACAAAAAAACCAGCGGAGCAATCAGTATAGGCAGAATGGCAGCATAAAAATGATGATCAGAATAACTCCACTTATTACATCGCTTCTGAAATACGGAAATCGTAACGAGTCGTTTCACTACCTTAACATTGTTGATGTTAAGAATGTTGCCACACTCTTCCATGTATGACTTGAGATCTTTTTCCTGACAAACACAACAATAAATTTGGGTATCGATTTTGCTTTTCCTGCTTTCAACTCTGCATTCTTCACAGTTGATCACTCCTAGTAAGCGAGTAAAGTTCTGCATCACGCTTCGCTACACATTACATACCACATTACATTACACATTAAGCTTTCTAGGCAATTATTTGCATTTGCACTGGTGCTGACAATGAAAATCAACTGCAAACTCAAATGCATTAGCATATGCAAAATGCGCACAGTCAACCTAGGGTGGGTAAACATTATCCACATAATCTCTAGTGTTAGTGGACCAAAGTTCACCAAATTTTTTTTATTCAACGCGCGATTAATAGTATTTGATAATGCTTTTTACGGCTTGTCGATATCTCTATTTGTCCAGAGATATTTGCGGTCAAACTCGAAAGTTGTCGTAAAACGTACTAAATTTTGGACGTTTTTTGCCCGCCCATCCAAATTTTAAGGGGGTGGTGACCCCCAAAAGTTGCACCCACGTTATCACCCCCATTTAGCAGCACATCACGTGGCAAAGTTTCATGAAGCTACTCCCTTTAGCTCCAAAGTTTTTGCGGCTAATATGGTACATTTTAAGCCAATTTTTGACCACCCTTTGAAAAAAAATTGTTAGGGGCCCGCATCCCCGTGTGGGGTGCACTAGTAAGACTTGGTCATTCTCTAGCGCATGTAAAAATTTGGGGGCGCAGTACCCCCTGGGGGGCAAAATATGGTCTTCCGAAAAAGTCGATTTCACCACTTAATGTCCGTGATTAGTGGACCAAAGTTCACCAAACTTTTTTCACCCAATGCGAGAGAAATCGCCATACAAAATGTATTTGACCGATTTTGAATATCTTCATCCATTCCGGAGATATTTGCTGCCAAACTTCAAAGTCGTCTGAAATTGGCCCAAATTTTGCATGTTTTTGACCCCAAAACATTTTCTGGGGAAGGCCCTTGGAAATTATGGACCAGCATTATAAAACTCAGCCTAGTACTGACCACCATGCAAAATTTCGCGCCAATCGGCCAATACATCTCGAAGATTTCGCGTTGAAAAGAAAAAAAAGAAAGGAACATCTGGGGTAAAACTTAAGTCCTCCAGAAAACTATTGTTTCCGGACAGACTAAAAACCTGATAATGAACTACATAGTACACAAACACCAGCAGTGACAAGTGGCAACAAACGTACAAGGTATTCGAAGACTAGAGTGAGACATGAGTCGGTATGGATGATGTCATGTAGCGTGACAATGTTGGCATGCTTCAAATCTCTCAGCAACGACACTACAACACATAATATCTATGTACAATGAAATATATCACATAACAAACAGTCATACAGTACTTAATGCAGTGCTTATAGTATACAACATGTGAAACTTCCACAGATTTTTACCACATCTCTCAGATAAACGCTGCCCTCCACATTCCTTACTGGATGCAGCCATGCAACAGTCAGTGCATTTCCTTTTTCTGACTAACTACATTCTGCACATATTTTATAATGCAGTAGCATTCTATTATCTATTACCAATATTAAATACACAATAATAACAAAAGAATACCACTAATGATCACAATACACAGCTGTAGAAATCGTATCACTGTCCCAGATGACCAGATTTTAATTTGCAAACACCGACCGCGACCGAGTGCACATTTACATCCTCAAATGTGGGCAAAAACCAGGGCCAGATTTGAATAATAATACTACACTCAGTATGCATCAATCCATGATTTTAATCACGCTATCTGTTATGCTGCTGGTAATTTAGTCTGTTGCTAACGAAAATACAGCAAACTGCAAAATCACTCGAACGGCGACAAACAGAAACTAGGCCTAGTTTCACTACTATTTGCTTCACTGAAGTTCATCAAATCAAGAAATCTGATAAAAAAAATATTACCACCGCTTGATATGGTTGATGCTATTGCTGGACTTCACTGGACCGTGTCTGAAGTCCAGAATCTTCCCATTAATTGCTACTATTCCACAGTCTAGCTAGCAACCGAGTTACAAATGCACATAACACATACTGCACAAGCTACAAGCAGCAGTACATGCAGAGACAGACCTTCCCTAATGGCAGTACACGGAGCTCCCTCCTCATGCTCTAGACGTATCTCCTTCAGTGCCACGACTGTGTCTGTTAGACGACTCACACCTTTGTACACGGTCGCATACGTCCCCTGAAGCACATCAATACAACTCTACATCTCTACATCCATATTATAACACTAAAGAGAAGTGCAGATTTCAGCCCTGTGCAGACATACTATGCAGCTGTCCAGTATCCACCCTAGCTATCCGCACAACCCCAACTCTAACCACTCTTTAACCCTGACCTCTGCCCTTACACAACTCAAAGTTGGCATGCCAACCGCTCATGCCCTGGGTAACGTCCACACCGATTCTGGTTTTTATATGTGTTTCTGTTTTTGAGTTTTGAGCCTGTACCGGAAAAATAATCAATCCGACAATGCAGCCTGTCATGAATACCACATAATAACATTAATAACACAAATAATAATAAATAGCATTAACGGCATTATCTCATGTTTCTGGCCTTTCATTAACTGAGGTTGGTCATAACTTTGCTAGAAGGTACCAATTGCAGATGAGAGATGAATCAAACAAAGTGACAGCCGTATCAACTAGCAGCTGATTAAGTCCAAAATGACATTTGACACTACTTAACAAAATGTACCATCAATACATCAACAGAATACACTTACATCAGTACCATCAGTACATTAAATTTAAAGTAGGCCTATCAGCTGGCACTAACCTCGCCCAGCTTATCAAGCTTTGTGTATGACTCCAGTTTTCCGAAACCTATTTCTGACTGTCACACAAAACACATCAGTCACAGCACCGAATGCAATGCACATATTGCCAAATCATAACTGCATATAATAAGATTCTCAAACACTCAATGCAAAAAATAACTAAAAGTAATCAGAAGACCTCAAACCTCCACTGAGAAATGTGCAGCCACCAAGCCAATACCAGAGACCGATATACAGTGTGTCCCCAAAAAAACATCCCCAACATTTTCGTCCATAACTTGAAAACCAATTATTAGATTCTGATAATTTTTGGTACAAATATTCCTGACACAACCTGCCATCAAATGACCATTCAGTTTCCCACCTCACCCAACACTGCTTTTGCACTACCTGGGGAAAGCAGACCAAGTATAATATGTGTTCAAATAAATGAAACAAACATCAATAAATTCCATCTATCCTAATCTGTGGGTTCCAACAGCAGGCCTATTACAAGGTTTGACTGTCATGCAGCAGTGTGTCTAACAGATAAAGTTTAGGAATGTCTGTGACATCTAGAAGCAACTGCTACAGCCTGGATTGGTCTGGAACAGAACATTATCGATACTGCTGTCAATAAATGGAGAAAAAGTCTCCTTGCCTGTGTTTGCACAGTGGGCCAACACTTCAAGCAATTTTACTGCAGGCAGTTGAAAAATGGACAACTGAATGAAATGTCAGCCACAGTGTCAGAAATGCAAACAAAATGTGTTTTTACGCATTATGTTAATTCAGCAGTCATATCGCATTGGATAAAAAGCGATATTTTACTGGTTGTGTTTTCCCCAGGTACTGCAGAAACAAACGTTGGGTAAGATGGGAAACTGAATGCAAACTGAATGCATTTTTTGATGGCAAGTTCTGTCAGGAATATTCATGCCAAAAATCATTGAAATCTGATAATTTGTTTTCAAGTTACAGTCGAAAATGGTGGGGATGTTTTTCTTGGAGACACAGTGTAACTGTTCGTTGGGCCTCGGCCTAACTGTCCAAAAATTTCAATGAAAAATTTGCTAAAATATTCTCAGATCTAAATCTAGGTTTAAGAAACCTGGATCCAAAACCTGAATTATTTGAGTAATCTGGGCAATAAACAGATGGACAGACAGACAAAAAACAAGTCACATTAACCCCCTTTTTGGCAGATAAAATTACGAAAGAAATGTACTACTCACAAATGCTAGTTATTATCATGCAGTCAGATACAGTAATTGCAATGACAGATAAAATGACTAACAATGAACTCAGCTTACCAGAGACGATTTCCGTAAGCGTCTGTTAATTGGGCCATTTAGAGTCGGGCTGATGCTCTGTTTTAGCAGAAAGCTTTCGGGCAGATGCATGTCAGCTGGCAGTGACAATCGCTTGTTGATATCCTGAACAATAATACAACTACAGATAAGCTGAGACTGTTACATCAACAGCTCAACAACAATTCTTAGAAATACACTTATAATAACTATTGTTGTGCTACATTGAGAAATAATGCACAAAATAATAACTACAGCAACAATGTATGATCGTTACTTCAAAAATAATAGTAGTAAGAACAAACTACGGCTGTGAATCAAACATCAGTTAACCAGTCACCAGTTATGAAACCAACGATCGATTATCATGGCTAAGAAACGAAGGGAGAATAGACGACCACGTGCAACCATGGTCATAAATGGGAATTAAAAAATAAAAGACTACTGTTGATAAATCTTGCTTGCTTCATTATGTTCAAACGTGACTACATGCTATCATTCTAAACCAGGTCTCCAACCAGACTGAGCAATGTACAACAATTTGCAAATAAATCCTCAGCCAGACAAAGCAAAATCTATGTGACACCTGCTAAAATCCAGCTACATGGTCAATGTATGCAGCTAGATCGTTTCAGGCTATTTTGGTCAAAACAGGTTTTAACCCTGCCTGACCAATGACCATATAGCACAGAAAGTTAGCAAACAGGGTTTGAGCAGGTCACCGGCAAACTAGAAAATTGGAAACAAGTTATAGACAAGTCACAGACTTTCCTGTCAGAACCTGGAAACAACAAATGGCTGAAATGTAATCGTGCTCATCATATAACTGTTGACAGAGAGACATGGTGGTAGTGCAGAATGCAGTGCAGTGAAATACCTCATGGTTCCACGTCCGATGTCGATGACGCAGACGAATCACAGGCTCTAGACGTGACGATGACTCTGACGACGTGAGTTCAGCGCGCTGAATGGAAACGTTGCTGCGCGGAGCAACCGGCGGAGGGATTTCACAGCATAGTTCATCTAAACACACCACCACTTCAGTGCTTCATATTCAGCTCATGCACAACAGCGACCATTCGACCAATGTCATTTGCCACTAGGTAGCTCAATTATGCATCATGTCAGCTTCCAGCACAAATTCTGACTAAAGTTAAGACCCTGAATTTCCCATTTGTGTTGCAGGATGGAAACCCATGTCTACTGCAGTGCTACTTGGGGGCAAAATGAGTGCTGAGTGTCCCAGTAGAATGGCATCCGATGAAATACACAGCTTTAGCACGGTGCACAAGTGTGACAGACGGACAGACAGACAGACGGACAGACTATGTCAGAGTAACGTCTATTTCGGTAGGCAAAATTGCTTTCATTTAACACACAACTTAACATTTGCCAAGTAATTTAACGATATCTCAATGACATAACAATATCGCAGCAATTAAATACAACAGATTCAAGACTGACTGAAACATTACTGCAGTAATTTAACTTTACCTGAATGACTTAATAGATTTGAGTGATTTGACACATGCTGCTGCTGCTGCTGCTGTTGCTGCTGATGCTCGTCCCCAGTGCCGCGTGCATCTCCATCTTCAATAATCGTCAGCTGCTCGCTCAGTCCTGCTAACCTCTCATCGATACTAACTGAACGACCGGGAACTTTGCACAACCGACGCTTCAGCAGTTTCAGAGATAGCTTCTTTGGCCTGTCAACATCCAGTAGTACAGACGTCATAATGGCACATGCACGAAAAAATGTACTTACTTCACTTAAATCACAGAAAAACAATACAAACATTATCATAAATTATGTGTAATAATATTTTGATTCCGCTAATCAATGCGAAATTTTGTGGTGGAGTGGTTGGTGGCGTGGCGTAGTTCGTAACGCGTTTCGGCTGAAACGAAGTTACTCTATGCCGGGCCCGGTTAGTACTGCGACGGGTGACTGCCTGCTGGCAGGTAAACCATCTCGGTGCGAAGCCTGCCAGCTAGGTCGACTCAGCCTTCTACCCTCCATGGGACGGTAAAATGAGTAGTAACTCATTTACATGGGTTACGGAAGGTGGGGACCTTGG
>Ga0056128_1005543_pt1 | contig 15882 bp, 10 predicted proteins | sample WorMetLIZISLAND2_FD_71113 | JGI IMG/M metagenome (GOLD analysis project Ga0056128, IMG submission 71113) | Marine gutless worms symbiont microbial communities from Max Planck institute for Marine Microbiology, Germany - Olavius geniculatus... ...
ATAGGTACATACATGCTGCTTATCATAACAAGTACTGGTGACAGGCTTTTTGGATTTATCAACATCGATGACCTTGAACGACCTCGAACCCCTCAAAAAGAGGTTTTTAGTGAATTTTTCGCAATTTTTGGATGCAACTCACATTTCAACACTGAATTGCGACGAAATGGCTGGAGATAGACCAAGACAACCTGCGAATGACATTTTCAGCATTCAACGTAGATTTTAACAGTTTAAGTCCCGACCCCTTAGGTTCAAGGAGGCCGGCGCCGGCGGGCGTCAAACACAGCTACCCCTCTAAAAAGTGGTTATTTTACCGCAATTATCTCGTGTAGCGTGAACACGGTCGCAGGTAGGCACAGACATGCTGCTTATCATAACAAGCATTGGTGACAAGCTTTTTATTGCTGTAAACGTCGATGACCTTGAATAACCTTGAACCTTCAAAATAGGAGTTTTTAGCGAATTTTTCTGCGATTTTTGGCTTCGACACACATTTTAAGAATGAATCGCACCGAAATGGCTGGACATTTTGCGCATGACATTTTTTAGCATAGAACGTACTTTTTTAAGAATCTACAAGTAGTTATTTTACCGCTATTGGCTCGTGTAGCTTGAAAACAGTTGCAGATCGGCGAAGACATGTTGCTTATCATAACAAGCAATCTAGTGACAAACCTTTTATTGGTGTAAACATCGATGACCTTGAATGACCTTGAATTTCTAAAATAAAGGTATTAGTGTTTTTTTGCAATTTGTGGCTGCGGCGTGGATTTCAAGAGTGAATTGCGTCAAAATGGATAGAGTTAAATCAAGACAACCTGCGAATAGGAACTGCTAAGGCTATCGTGCGTCTCATGAGCTTTGCTCAAATTACTTGTTTTATCTTTCAAGAGGCATATTAGTTAAGTGCCTTGACAGTCATAAGAAAGGCATCTGAGCTGTAAAACATGCAGCTTCACCAATCTCTGAGAGGTTTTGCTTTCCATTTGGCGTTGGCTTAACTTGTGGGCATGCAGATAAAACACACACACACTGGTTAGACCAGTGATTTTCAACCGGGGTTCCGCGTAACCCAGGGATTCCGCAAGCATATGCCAAGGGTTCCGTGGCTGGTCAGTACAAAAAGATAAATATAACCTAGCATGAGAACTTATGTCAGACCAGGCTATAGAAGTTGTAAGCACAAAATACTTAGTTTGAAATTAGCGCTTCCAGCCGTTTTTTTTTATACAGTGTTAAATATTTTTCTTGTTTTTAACAATGTTAGAGTATTTGCACTGAACGCTAAACGCTAATGTATTGGTGTTAGTGTTTAAGAAAGCGTGTGTCCATTCATTAAAAGAACTTTGTATTTTGAAACATTCTGTTTAAAATGTAGATAGTTTCTCGCATTAGCTACGTAACTGGCTAAAGGTTCAGACTTCTGAGTTGTTCGTGGGCGTATTTAAGATTTGATGATAATTTTCGGGCCGTTGGCGACCCCTCGTATGGTGTTTTTGCTTAAATACAGTAACGTACTGCTGTTTTCCGGTGAAATGAAATTGCTAAATAATATTGTTTAATGCGGTCAAATTTAACAAGTATTTTGCCTGCTGCTTTATCGTCAGCTTTTTGGGGCTTTGCCCCAGACCTTCACAAGTTCTCTCTTTTGACTCCGCTGATGAGGACATCAGTTCCCCTGCAGACACTCTGAAACTTCCACTTTGCCTATAGGCCTATACGCCGCTGGACGGATAATTGCATGGGGTTCCGTGATTGATTGTCACACTTATATGGGGTTCCGCTGCAGCGAAAAGGTTGAAAAACACTGGGTTAGACAATAGCCAGAATGGAGAGAAGTACTTAAGTAAGTAGGTAGGTAAGTGAAAAGTGACAATTGCACTGGTATTGTATGAGAATAGAAAAAAACACAGCTGATAGACTTAGGTAGTAAACACACATGTAAAACCATAACATCATAGTAATAATATTAACGCCATTTATAACTAAAGAGGACTTTTACAAAAATATTCATTACATTTATGTTCTGATCAATGATAGAAAGTGTGCAAGCATTGCAAGTTATGAACCTGACAGCAGAGCTTGCAGGATGTGGTAGTTAATTCCAGAAATGGACCAGTTTGTGCTGTATTGGCATTGGGTTAGTTTCTGATGTGGCACAGGAATACTGCCATTCCTGGTGCTGGCGAGTGTGAGTCTGGACGATGGAGTAGCTCCACTGATTCTGCAGCTGCTGCAGTGTGCGCTGTGCGGCTCCAAGGCCGCTGACCTGACCAAGTCAGCAAGTACAGGCTCCACTGCAACAGCTGGATCAGCACCGGCCGCTTCACCGGCCAAGTCTAAGAAAGAAGATAAAGCTGAAGCCAAGTTGAGTGCCGATGTCAAGAAGAAGGAAGGTAACTGGCTTAGCGAGACTGTCGATTCTCTTTGAATAGACGCATAGGTTGAAACTAGGGCTGTACCGAATATTTTATTCGTATTCTATTCAGTCCGAATAGTAGGCCAAATAGTGTATTCATATTCAGCCCCATAGTAATGCCGAAAACAGGCCGAATACGAATAATAAGCACTGTACCGTTGCTGCTCGTTGTTTCTGCATTTAGCCTTAGACAGTACTGTTGCTGTCTTAGCAGCATAACACCCACACGTATGCTTTATGGCATTCTCTTAACTATTTAGTTTGCTTACTGTCAGTAGTCTAACGATAACGTGTTGGACTTGTAATCCTGAGGTCACTCAGGAACGCAGGTTCGACTTCGCACCAGGACACTGCCGGGTAACGACCTTAGGCAAGTCGTTCACGCACGTGTGCCTCTGTCACCAAACAGTATGATTTGGTACCGGCTTCTCCGCTGGGACGTAAACAGGCACACCGCGCGATACACTGGCCCTGTATTCATGGTCTCGCAGTGTAAAAACTGGTGTCTGGCTGAGGGCTTTAGGAAACGGAGATCAGCGCCGCCCTATGAGCCGTAAGGCTCAGGAAGGACTTTACGTATTTTTTTCTGTCAGAAGTTTGTTGCGAACCACTGCAGAGTAGTGTGGGCAGGTGGCAGTCTCGGCTTCCAATGCAGTTTAGATTCGCGTACTTGGGTTGGTGGCGTGGCGTAGCAGTAACATGTTGTGTTCGATTAATGAAGTTAACCTACGCTGGGTCAGGTTAGTACTTGGATGGGTGACTGATTGCAGGCAGGTAAACTATCTCGGTATGTAACTAGCCGTCTTGGTCTACTCAGTCTTGCATCCCTCCAGGGTAGGTGAATCGAGTACCGGTTTATCTGGTTTGGGTTAAGGTGGGGCACGTTCACCTGTGTCAGGTGGCAGGTGAAACAGTGATTTTATATGGCAGGTGATGCTCTGTTGTTGTGTTAGCATCGGACAGTCTTTGTCGCTATGATGAGGCTCTCTCTCACTCACTGGTTCAGCATGTCTGCAAGTCTGTCGGACGGGATCTGCTCGTTCGTTTTGTCGTCTGTTTTCTGCTCGACTCAAACTTGACTTCAGTCCGCTGGCAAGCCCACTCACTCGTCTTACATATTTACAGGTCTGACATTCATTGTTCATTCTGTGTTATGCAGGCTTTGCATCATATAGCAACTGCAGTTATGAACTAACGGCTTGATTTGTTTTATTGTATTGTTGCATCTGCCTAGTCGTTTTTTCCATATTTCTCGATGCCCGGTTGGAAGTCGTGGGTCGGACGATGGTCGGATGGACAGATGTAGTTCTTTACTTGGACCCGCTGCCATCGAGCACCGGGTGGAGGCGGGACAGATGATTAAAACAACGAATTGATGAGTAAAACTGACGTTTATTACCGAACATCAACAGAGAGAATACAGATCTAGCTTAGTCACTGCCTTGGGCCAGAATGGACTGTAGTCCCACGCTGTCCCAGCTGTAACTTTCCTCTGTCGCTGGTAACTGACCGTACCATTTCTCATCTGAGCTCTAACTGACCGGTCTTCACCACTGCCAAAGCCCAGCTGTCTTGCATGCAGTCCTTGGTCTAACTGCCTATACACTAGTGCTAGTGGTAGTGGTATTTTTGTGGTAATAGTAGTAACGGTTGTGGTGTCATAGTAACAGCAACAGTTGTATGCTGAAAAATTTGAAAGTTACAGGTTTAACAGTCCAATGCTTTTTGTTACTTTATGAAGGAGATCTGAGTGACGAATCAAGGTCAGGACCAATGTTGTGTGCTTTAGGAGTTCACCGGCCAGTCAGAGGGAAGCCCTGCTGGAGATTATGTGGAGTGTCTGGCCCGACCTGCCACTGTATGGCAGCAAGGCTGTCCAGTTTGTTGACCTGCTCGGCTATTTCACCATCAAAACTCCGCAGACGTCCGAGCGCAAGGTGCTTCCAGCTTACAGATGCATACAGATTTATATAGCATTATGGTCGTGCATATTCACAGGTGGCTACTGGGCAGTTATGATTGATAGGTGGGAAACCTAGCTGTTAGCTGCAGCCAGTTACGCACATTGGGCGCAGCAGCAGATTGTGCACAGCACATGGTGAAATTCTGTCCTCATTGTCGAGGATGAGGCTTAGCTTGCTGGAGTATTGGATTAAAGGTCGCAAATAGCTCCTAATGAGCGAACCCATCTCAGAGCTAAGGAGCGTCACTTGTCATATGGGATCACACAGTGTTGCCTTCCACCCGACAGAGGTGAACGCGCCCCACCTTAACCCCAGCCAGATAGGCCGTACTCGATTTACCTACCCCGGAGGGATGGAAGGCTGAGTTGACCTAGGCGGTTGGTTACATCCCGAGATGGTTTACCTGCCCACAGGCAGTCACCCATCGCAGTACACATCACATATTACATCGCATACACATTGCTCGGCGTACAGTAACTTCGCTGTAAAGCATATGTTGAATCTTCATTTGTTGTCATGGTGTTATTTTAAGGTAAGGTAATGTGTGCCATGCCTCTCCGGGGCGTAAGCGGAGTGCTTATCTCCTCTTTTGTAGCCATTGAGCCCGTAGGTGGATAGACCACTTAAGTTCGTGACGCATGGCCAGTTCGACGCCAGATTTACAGTTACCTTCCCAGCCTCGGGGCATCACCACCCTTTGACCGGTACCAAATTATACTACTTGATGAACAGAGGCACATGTGTGTGAACAATTTACCCGAGGTTGTTGCCTGACAGTGCTTCAGGCCCGAGTCGATCTAGGGACCTTTCGGTCACGAGTCTGGCCCGTTACTGTTATACTACCAAGCCACACATGGTGTTATTTTGCTTAGATTTAAATACCTGGTAAAACAGTTAATATTTATCACTGTTTTGTTCGTGATTGTAAAAGGTTGACTGGTGAAATGGACTGGACGTGCTAGATGAGAAAATATGTGATGTTTAAATTCATGTGTTTGTTGTGATTCCGGTTGGTTTATTTATTAATGGTATGATTCACATCGTCAGCCAATGGTACAGTTCTGTTATGATGTAGAGTAGCCATTGTGTTGCGCTGGTGTGAACAGATGAAGCAGTATGTTGAGAAGGCTCTGACGTTGCTTCGAGCTGAGAACAAGATGCTCGCAAACCATCCGAATGCGTCCATCTACAAGTGAGACTCCCACTGTCCTGTTTTGCCCCTGTCCTGCAATAGGCAGCATTATGAAATTGATGACTGTCTGGAGGATAACAGGGAAGATTATTAGAACTGCCATTAGTCTTACATGTGCACAGTTATAATGGCGAGTTCTTAACAATTTTAGGTTTTGGTCGTTTCTGTATTTTGTGTTTCATATGAGGTTTAGGCTATGAGGTAAAGGTTAAACTTACTGTTCCATTATTATGTTCATATATGTGCATTGCCTGTAAAGGCTGTCCCCGAAATGACCCATTCTGTGTCGGGTGGGTCATTAAACCCTTCTCATTTGCTCACTCACTTGCTGTCCTGTTCAGTATTCACTTGTGATATATAAGCTTTTATATATAAATTTGTCAAGTTAGAACCTTTGTTTGCTATTAATTTGTTGACGTTTAGTTTGGCAACATCTGGCAGTGTACAGAAACTGCTTATTAGTTGCTCTTTTAATTTATGCATTTAGACACTTACTGTTGATCATATGCATTTCACCGCTCATAGTTCAGAATACTTTTTGTACTTGATAGCTGTTGGCCTAGTAATAATTTATTTTCATGTGATTTGTGCAGCATACTGCAAGGTTTGGTGGATTTTGATGGCTACTATCTGGAACATGATCCATGTCTTGTCTGCAACAATCCGGAAATCCCCTTTGCGGTTTGTTGCAACTTTTTGTTTTCAGTCGGTTGATGTGCCGTGTCATCTTCGTCTTCGTGTTTTTTTCTGTATTTACTTGCTAGCGAAATGACCTATTCAGCTGCAGATTTCTGTTTTCACCATCTGCACCACTTATTTTTTCTCTAGTTTCTGTTTTAAAGCTGAGTACTTTTTTTCAACCGATCACCACCTTATGACTGTTGGTACTCTTTACTCAGCCTTCACAGATTATTGGATTGTTTATTGGTTTTTAAAGCTCTGTAGTTTTTAAAAATAGTTTTTTATGTATTAATTTTTTATGTGGTTATTTCTGCAGTGGACTAAGTTGGCTACTTGTCATTTTTAAGCACACGTTAAGTTTTTCTGATCTCACATTGTATCGCTCTTCGACTACATCATCGCTGGTCGCTCCATGCACTGTGCATTCTACCATTGACGACCGCACCTTTCCAGCGACTGCTGCATCGGTCTGGAACAGTTTGCCGGAGTCAGTCTGTTCATCGCCGTCGTTGCAAGTTTTCCGCAGCAGACTGAAAACCGAACTTTTTGCTTGGTCTTACAGCCATGACTAAGAACGTCTCATTGCACTGACTACTATTACGTGACTTCACTGTTTAGGCTTATTGTTACATGTCCATGTAGTCTTAGGACTTAACGCCACGCTAAAGTTTATTTGTTCTTTATCATCATCATCATCACTACTCGTAGTGTTTGAGTTGCGACAGGAATGATGAAATTTGTGTTGCAGAACATTAAGCTGTCATCGATCAAAGTGGACTCCAAGTTTACAACGACGATGCAGATAGTGAAGCTGTCGGGCAGTCACACCATCTCAAAGATTGCGTTGAAGATCACTGATCTCAAGAGGGCAAAGATGGTGAGCAGTGTTTTCAATAGACCTGAATTTTCAAAAAACAGATTCTGATGTCAAGTCACACTTTTAATTATAGACAAATAGACATAATAAGAGGCAGTTTGATTTGGACGTCGCGACGTCCACGTCCTAAATTTTGGGCGTACGGACTGAAATTTTTGTGTGTATTTATGCCCAAATGTCCGCTATTAAAAACCCTGATGGTGAGTGATGATTTGTGTGAAGTCGTAAGCTATAGTTGTCTAATTGATCTTGAGTGTACACCGTGTTTGGAGAAAAACATCCCGGACTTTTTCAGTTATAACTTAAAGAAGGATTACCAGATTTTAATAATTTTTGATGTCAATATTTCTGACACAAATGGTGATCAAATGACTGTCCGATTTTTTGCCGCACCCATTGTCTGCTTCTGCACTACCTGGGGAAACTAATCAACAAAATATTGCATTTTTATCTTATTTCGCCTCTTTGGGTTTTCCCAGGTAGTGCAGAAGCAGACAGCTGGAGAGGTGGGAATTAAAACGGTCATTTGATGGCAAGTAGTGTCAAAAATGTTGGCACCAAAAATTATTAAAATCTGTCAATTTTTTTTCAAGTCACAATTGATAATGTTGGAGATGCTTTTTGACATATTTCCGTTCATTTCAACTCATATTTCGTTGATTTTGTTTTCCCAGGTAGTGCAGAAACAGACATTGGGTGAAGTGGAATAATGAATGGTCATTTGATGGCCAGTTGTGCCAGAAATAGTCTTTCCAAAAATTATTAAAAATGTGTATTTCTTCTTCAAGTGACGATCGATAATGTTTGGGACATTTTTTCGGGCACAGTGTAGTATCATAGCTAGTTTAGTAAGGTAGTTTGCATGTTCAGTTATTCATGTGGTGGGGTATGACCAGCAAAATTTTTGCTGCCAGTGATTATACATTTGTATGCTTCATTGGTTTATCGTATTATTTGTTTTGTGCATTTTTACTTCAAGAAGTTAATGGAAAAAAGTAAAATGTAGGCACTTGTGATAATTGCAGTTTCATACATCTTTTCTAGTTAACTGTTTTGTTTATCGTTTACTTTTTATTGTTTTTATAGCCTTATTTAATTATTGGACTGTTTATTGGTTCTTCACATTATACTTTTATTAATCTAATTAGTATTGTGTAGATTTAGCTACTGTTTTATAAAACCTTTATGGCACGGCATAGCATTACATATGCTGATGTGCTATTGAGAATAGCTTGCTCACTGGCACTTTCCATTATGGCTCAGGTTCGTACGTTGATTATTCATTACAACAATCGCCAAGTTCAGGCTGTGATCGAACTGAAAAACAAGTGAGTTGTACCGAACTTGTTATTACTTTCAATTTTTTTTTGAACGACATATGTTAGAACTAAATCCTGAGGCTCTTATACTTGGCATTTTGTGGACCAAAAAACGGATTTGATTTGTTAAGGAAATGTATTTAATGCATGTCAGATAAGCAGACATCATGCAGTGCTTTGATTCTCTTGGTTAGGTGACAAGATTGACATTTAGCCTGACATTTAGCTTGCCGAAAGCTTTGCTTTTATAAGCTATTTTTGTGGACTTGTTCCAGCCTAAGTAATTATGGAAACAGGACTGCTCATATTAAAATCAAGAGCAGACATTGGTGGCAGCAGTAAGTTGTCATGTAAAGTGTGCTTCACTTGTTGTTGTACTTGTATTTAGTCGTAAGCTATAGTTGTCTAATTTATCTTGAGTGTACACCGTGTTTGGAAAAAAAACAATTTATACTGTGCTGACTTCTCGATTTTTCCGTGGGTTTAGTTGCGAATTTGCTGGCAGCTACAAATGTGCAATAGTGTACAAATAGTGACTGGTGTCGAGGTCATCACGAAACTGACCTCTGACCTCGATCTTCGATCTCAGGCAACATTTTACGAACTGAGTGGAAAACTTTTCAGTCATGACCGACACACCAGTCACTATTTGTTCTGTTATACGGGTAACAGATCTGGGCAACAGTGCACGGGCAACAGTGCATATTCGTTAATGTCACATGACGTGACAGAGCTTTAAAAGCTTCCAGTGATTTTGACCCATTGTGTGCAGGTATTTTGCGTCGAGGTATAGCTATTTTTTTGGTTTGGAATTTGAAGGAAATAGTTTGATTGTTGGACTGTAGGCCGGGCTTATGGCATCGAGCGAAGAAGATGGTGCTATCAGCGGGACAGACTGAGGTGAAGATTGACTTCCCCTTGCCGATCGTTGCATGTAACCTGATGATTGAGTACGCAGACTTTTACGACAACGTGCAGGCGTCAGCCGAGACTTTGCAATGTCCAAGGTGTAGTGCTTCTGTGCCGGCAAATCCTGGAGTGTGCGGAAACTGTGGCGAAAATGTCTTCCAGTGCCATAAATGCAGGTATGGTCCATTATAGGGCTTTGGTTGTTACACAGATTAAGTATGCTTTACCCAGTTTTTCTGGCTTTCTGCTTTGCGTTGACTTGGACTGACTCAGTGCTCATTGCCGGGACATCATCATCGACCTGCATCTATGGAGGATTTAATTGACTGATCAGACAAATGATTATTTGAATTTTATGCCTATTCTCTGCTTACCATCAATCCCTTTACTTCTAAATAAATGTTTTATTACCAAAGTATCTTTAATTACTGCAAAAATTGTGGCATCAGGGATTCAGTTATCATGATCAGAGTATATTTTGTGAAGATGTCGTTAACTAGATGCGAACTATGAATTTTTGTGCACTACCTTCTATGATGATGCAGGTGATGATAATAAGATCTTGTTGACTTTTATTCGCCACACATTACACCTGTTTTTTTAAAGATCTTCTATGCTTGTTATGCCTCTGCCAACGTAGTGGCCAGAGGAGGCATTATGTTTCCACAGTGTTCGTGTATTTGTGTGTACGTCCATGCATGCGTATGTTTTGAACAGTCATTGTTAGCACGGTATCTTGGCCTTGTAGTTGTCGCATGTTGCAGAGGCATAATAGTCGACGGAGTCGTAACCACCATCTGGTTTTAAAACATGCTTCATGCCAGTTACTGTTACTTTGTGTTTATTGCTAGAAAGTATCTACTGAGTGAAGTTCATTTTTACTGCTGTTGTTATAATAATATAGTAATTTCTAAGGTGTGCAACGTAAGGAAGCTGAATCTGGGTCTGTTTAGATACTTTGGCCATTCTGGTCGATACAGTTTTCATGTTATTTGGCACTTAATGTGACATGATGGATCTGTATTTCAGAGCAATCAACTATGATGAGAAAGATCCATTCCTGTGCAATGCCTGTGGCTACTGCAAGTATGCAAAGTTTGACTTCACTGTCACGTCCAGGCCATGCTGTGCGGTCGATCCGATTGAGAACGAAGACGATCGTAAAAAGGTAGATTTTAAATTAGTAACGTGTCTACCATTTACTCATACAGTGGTAAAAATGGCAAAAAGGTTGGTTAGTCTTGTTGTATTTTCGAGCTGTAAATCACCCATTTAGCTCTTATTTTTGTTTTTGACTTTGTTTTGTAATGTTTTGCAGTATTGCTTTTATTTCTGCTTTTCAGTAATTTGTCGTGTCATAACCACTTACCGTCGGAGCCAGTACACATCTGCCAACTTGTGTTATTTTTCTGTTGTGAGCTGAGAATAACACTGTGCGACTTTCAAGCTCTGTAATGGCGGGCAAATATTCATTGATTTGTTATTATTGGCATTGTCATCAATCATGATCATCATCACATCATATTGTCAGTCTGCCATTTCAAATCACTTTCAGATATCTGACTCTGATCAGCTTAGTTCTGGGCTTGAAGTGGTAAAAATACGTGCCAATAGGGGAACTGTTTTATCGTGGCTGCAGTCTAACATGGTGCCAATATGCCATACTGTCCCCTTCAAACCATGGTTCAGTTAAGTTTAGTCAATGTTATTTTTTATTTGTGCCTATAGTGGTAATTATGATGGCTGTATCAAGCGGACAGGGTTGTTAATATGCAGGCTGTGACGTCCATCAATGGGCTGTTGGACAAAGCCGACCACCAGTACAAACTGCTGCAGGAGCGCAAGATGGCACTGGAGAGCCTGCTGGTGTCTATCAGTGATCACAGTGCAGACAGCTCTGTTTCTACAGCACAGACCCAGTCATCAGCCGCCACCACTGCGTCAGCTTCGGCTTCATCAGTCTCTGCCATTAACAAGAATATTCAGATGCTGGCGCAGAAGTACTGCACTGACTGCCGGAATGCTTTTGAAGAACTCAGCAAGATTATTCAGGTTGAAACACTTTCTTACATGTCTTATTAGGGCTGTAGCGGTTATTAGTGCTGTACTTGCAATATTTTTAGTGTTTATACGTGCATATTGTATCTACGTTGTGTCTCGTAAAAACTGTGCCACTTTTTCTGAATAGCTCTGTGAAACATTAGTCGATTTTGATAATTTTTGGCGTGCAAAATCATCAAACAACTTGACGTAAATGACATTAGCGTCCATTTAACCAACCTTTTCATCCTTTTCCAGATCAACGTTTTAAAAGCTTTCAGTCTACTTCTGTCTGCTTGTGTCAACGTCCACACTAAACACTATAATTTGTGTTAAAATTCTCAGGTATGGTATTACCAGTGCACACCGATAATGGGTAGTTGTTGATAGTGATAGATGTCTGGGTGTGTGTGGGTGTAATAGAAGGTGTTGGCATCTCGCAAGGAGTTAGTCGAGTATGACAGGCAGCAGCAGGAGGCTGCGCAGTCAGCTGCCGTATGTCTCTCAGCAACGTCAACTCCGTCAACACCATCAGTCAGCCCGCGAGCATCCGATCTCTTTGTCACTGTAGCTGATGTGAAACCAGGAACAACCAAACCACGCGAAAAGTTGGTTTTTCACTCGTTTCTTTAATAAATAATAATAATTCGGCAAATGCCAGTTTTTTGGTGCTGTCATTGTGGCACAGCTATTGCAAGAGTTAACTCAGTTTATGTGATGAATGTAGCAGCACAGGCATTAGGCAGCTGCCACTATTTGACCAGTGCAGTCAGCTTGAGCCCCCGATCTGCCTGATGGCAGCTATAATGTCTACATTCACCATCACCATTTGTTGTTTTTACTCAGTTAGAAAGCTGACATTCTGCCATCCTGCTGAAGGTAAAAGTCTGATTCGACCCCTCTTGCTGGTTACTTTCCGAGATGGTTTACCTGCCCACAGACAGTCACCCATCCATTCACTAATCGGGCCTGGCATATGGCAGCTGCATTGATTAGACACAGCATGTTGACCACTATATGATGTTGCCATCATTATCACTAAATTGTCTTTTTTTTAAACTAGTATAATTTCTTGTCAGTTTACTTTTCTTTGGAAATAACTGTACTTGTCACAGCAGTGGGTGTGTGTATAAGTGATATAATGTGATTGAGACTGGAGAGCTCCGGTGCTGTACGGGTTGGTAAATTGTATGGACGTGTTGCAGACGTTCTCGCTGCTACGGCTGCACCAGTGCAACGGTGGAACATTGTATCACGTTGCTACGAGCGATGGCCACTAATCCGACTCTCAAGTCAACTCTCTGTGGCCAGGTAAGCTTGATTGTTTACACGTTCTTATCGTTGACAGTATTCTATATTGTGTTATTATTATTTTTTTATTATTGTATTTTGTTGTCAGTCTGTGAATCCAGTTATGCATTGTGTGTTATATTACTAACTCATTGCTCAAAGGAATTCATTGTTCTATGACCATTTTTGTATTTAAATGCTACAAATTGCTACCACACAAGATGGTTATTTTTTGTGGTTCTGCGTTACACAAAGTTTAACGATGTTCCGTTATTTATTTAGCTCTTTCTTTTTGGGCCATTAGTGTTACAGTTGCTGGCGCTGTACCATATTGTTTTTAGATCAAATCAGATTAGATTAGATTCGTTACTGCGTAGGTTTGAAAGCGTGGTATCATGTGTTTGTGTAGGGGATGATTCGTGAGTTGGTAGACTACAACCTGCGTCGTGGTTCTGCCGGGCTACGCGGTGATGTGCGTCATTTGCTCTGTCTCATGTCTAACAACAACACTTCAGCCACTGACGAGCTCATTGACATGTTGACTCGACGTGTCGTCACTGCCGTCAATGGTCATCTCTCCAACCCCGACTTTGTTAGTCTTCGTCTGCTTTTATATACATTGCTATTTCATTTGTTATTATTATTCACCAGGTTGTCTGTTTACTGTTTTAGGGTCACATCAACAGTCCCATTGTCACTGATTTTAAAAATTAAAACGTTAAAGGTTAAAGGTGCTGATATAGCTCTTAATGGGAAGCCCATCTCAGAGCTAAAGAGCGTCACTTGCTGTATGGGATTACACAGTGTTACCTGCCACCCGACACAGGTGAACGTGCCCCGCCTTAGGTCATACCTGTTGTTCGTATACTTTTTAAATGTCATCATTATGACAGCATAAGACAGATATACTTTTCTGTTTCTATTCTGAATGAGTTATTTGAAACTATTAATGAATGCATTTTGAGGGATATTTCTTTTGTTAAAGTGTCCAATGTAAGCTTATTTCAAGCTGATCTTTAATGGTGTCTAACTAATTCTATTAGATCCTTTTTTCTATTTCGTTACTTGAATGGCACAGTGTAGCCTTGAATGTGCTGTTGTGTCGTTAAGAAACTCCTTACTTACTCAGGCCCTTTTACAGTTGACGATAGTGTTTTTATTTGTGCTTTTTTTGGTTATGCATTTACTACTAACCATTTTTTTGTTACTGACATGTACCAGTAGCTATTTTTGTGCATAGCCTGTTAGCATTTGTTAGGTGTCTAAGATCTTGCTGCAAGAACAGAAAATTGTTGTTAAGTATGTACTGGATTTCAGTTAGCAGAATTCAGACGGAGCTAGATTTGGCCAGATTTATATTTTTAAGTTTGGACACAGCGGCACCTGGAGCTGTTTTTCAGAGAAAATTACTTCACTTACACAAAGATAGGCTTCCATGCAGTTCAAGTCAGATAACACAATATTTACTGCTGTGCATATTGACAAAAACGTACAAATGAACATTGCATAGTTGTGAAATGCACTAGTCCAGCGTGCTGCGAATGAGACTGCAAGAAACTATCAAGTCACAATTTCCATATTTTCAGCTTTCAGTAGTTTACATGACTGCTATAACAGCGGGATAGCTCATTTGGTAGAGCGTTCAACCTTGGATCAAAAGGTCTCAGGTTCAAATCCCCACAGGGTCGACTCAGCCCTTCATCTGTCTTGGTCGATAAAATGACTAGCACAATGTGCGGATGTAAGCAGGGAGTCTCTGATGAGGACTAATCCACCCAACATAGATGTATGCAATCTCGAGTTGTACTTCCTTGTTTAAGGATATCACAAAGTGATGAGCTCCTTTATACTGTGGCTGCCCGCCTTGCGCAGTATAAATCCTTTACATTTACCTTACACGACTGCTGCTGCACTCAGTGCCACGTAGACAAATCCAAAACTTGCAATTTGATCAAAACTTTTGCTGGAGACGAATTTTACTACATTTACCAAATATTGTCAGATGTCAGACAGCAGCTGAGACTGCGATCCAGTAAATCATCATCATCATCAACAACTGTGGGCTTTAACACCCATTGGTGTCTGACGCCATTGTTACTATCGCTGCCCACCGCTGCCTATCTAGGGCAGCGTGGTTCAACTCCTGCAGGGTTGCTCCACACCACTGCTCAATGTCACCTGACCATTCTCGGTGAGGCCGTCCTCTGTTGTTTGAACCGTCCATCATTTCGAACACCAGGGTCTTTATCTTTGTCTAGTTGTTATGCCGAGTTGTTGACTATCATGCAGGCAGCAACAGTGAGACATGAGATGCTGCTACTGAGCAACATGCTGCAGCTCGATGACAGTCTGTGGGAACAACGTGTTCGCTGCGGTCAGTATGTCCAGCAGTGTTTTCTTGATTGCATTGTTGTAAGCAATCAGCAGAAGCCAGTTGAATGGTTAAAAATGCTTAAATGTTATACCTTTTCATCGGAAACCAATCTCAGAGCTACGGAGCATCACCTGCCATATGAGATCGCGCAGTGTTACCTGCCACCCAACACAGGTGAACGCGCCCCACCTTAACCCTAGCCAGATAGGCTGGTACTCGATTTACCTATTCCGGAGGGATGGAAGGCTGAGTTGACCTAGGCAGCTGGTTAAATATTGAGATGGTTTACCTGTTTGCAGGCAGTCACCCATCCAAGTACTAACCCGACCCGGTGTAGGTTTTTTGTTGATCAGACACAACACGTTGCCACTATGCCATGCTGTCAACCCATTTCAGTGATGAAATAATGTTGGCACTGTTCAGTTGACTTAGATGGGTATGTTAATTACATGGTCCCCTGGTTTTCCAAAAATTCTTGGCATCATGCGATAGGCATTATGTGCTTTACAGAACACTCTGATTTTACTAATCTGGGTCTAGACAGTTAATAATCCTAAACGTCCAAGGAATTTCGGGCTGTCAGCCAAACTGTGCTTTTCGAACAAACACTTTGTATTATTATGCTAGAACTACACTGTGTTTCCAAAAAACGGGCACCCTTTTTATTTCTTTCATAATTCACTCAAATGATGATATTTACACGAAATTTTTACCAGATGTAGCTGAAGAAATGCTAATTCAAAATATATGGACAAAATATGGCTGTTAGTTAAATATTCTTTGCTAGTTGTGATGTAATGCTGACGTCATAGCG
>Ga0056128_1005545_pt1 | contig 15880 bp, 5 predicted proteins | sample WorMetLIZISLAND2_FD_71113 | JGI IMG/M metagenome (GOLD analysis project Ga0056128, IMG submission 71113) | Marine gutless worms symbiont microbial communities from Max Planck institute for Marine Microbiology, Germany - Olavius geniculatus... ...
CATATCAAACGATTTATTTTTAAAATTATTACTGGTAAACAAAGTAAATAAACACAATATGACGTAACAATGACGTCACAAGGCACTACTGCGAATAAGTAAGTAAGCTTTTTTATGCTATGAAATTGATATCTTTATGTGCTGCCTTTTCTTCGAGACCACAGTAGCTTTGACAGTGTTTGTTTTGCTAGGTAATGTGGTCACACAATAAAGGTGCGGTGAGTGGAAGAACTTTACATTTACGCGCCATAAATTTCTGCTTGTAACAGTGAAAGAATAATTAAAATCGGTGATGAATTACCGAAGTTATCCCAAAAATAAAATTGGGTATCCGTTTTTTTGGAACACCCTGTTGTAGGACAGCGTATTTCTTCCATTCTGCATTACTGCAACTTTTAATGAAAGTTTCGGAAACGAAAACGTTATGTCCTTCGCTGGTCTGGTGCCTTACTTATTTCTCTTTTATACGCATTATACGCTAACTGTATACATACATACTCCAGTTTAGTCCACGTAACCAGTAAATGAACTGGGTTTAATCATCTTGTACTCGTAGCGCAGTGAAGTTTGGCTGAATAGTCTCATACTAAATTCAGTGACTCCCTGCAGCGCAGCGGCACGTTTCCCGGAAACGAGCGTCGTTTGTTCTCATTCGGTGAGTGGTCTTGCGAACGGTTCAGTGAATAGCTCTGCTCACTGGTCGAATTCAATTAGACGTACCGTACTGCAAGGCACCGTAGCCTTACGTTCTTTATATTGGCTTGTTGCACGGGCATGTGCGTTACCTGGCAACGAGACCCCCTAGTTGTGACTGACGGTGTTCAATATGCTGATCGTTGCCGATGGTTAATCGCTTTTGTCCGTTCTCGTCAGTCTTTGTCGCTGCAGCATGCGTCCGTCCTCTCGACGAGGAATGTGACATTTTACGCTCGATCGAGTAGAATACGGGCCCAAAAAGCAGGCGTCTGTTATGCCTAAACTTCACTACCTTGACTTGTTGTGGATTTGGTGTACAGCGAGCTGTACTACGATTTCGCAAAAAAATCCAAGTAAGCGGAGTTGGGTCTAAGGCAATGCCTTATGGGCTGGTACGCAATCTCACAGGTTGTATTCTATTGACCACGTCGCAGGAGGTCGCAATCGACCAGTGTGTTAATTGTCTGCGATCTGTGCAGTGCAGAATTGACTGTAGGCCTCGTGTAGGCGACCTGCGTCCACTGCACTGGCACCATAGGGCAGGGAGCATTTCGCGCAGAACGATTGTTGATAATGACGATGCACGCTCAATAACTGCATGCAGAAAAACGTGTGCTATTTATGCGGCCGCCGAACGGGTCTTGCTATTCCGTTTGTTTGTATGTCCGTCTTTCTGTACGACCGTGTAGCTCAAGAACAAAAAAACGTGATTAAACCAAAAATATCCAAAGGCAGCGTGAACGAATCACAGGGCACCAGTAACCCGTGTGTCAATGTTTACTCTAAAACGTTAAAGTCAAAGGTTAAAACACCCAGAAAATGGCGCATATCTCGCTTGAACATTTCCTAAAGTGGTCGAGTACATAAACAGCCGCATGTTAATGTCGGCACTGAGTCGACATTTTCGCTTGTTTTATCACGCCACGCGTTGCCTGCCGTCGCAGTGTGTTGCCGTCTTTGTCCACTCCGGTCCGCATCAACTAGAGACCATTCATAAACTGGACGTTCGTAGCATATACTATAATTCAACCTATTGAGGAATGCTTTTAGTCAGGGACTGAATAAGACCTGTGATCAGCAAAAGCATTATTAACGGAAGGTAGCCTAAGCTAGGGATCAAGAAGCTTTGCCGATTTTCGGATATTGTTATGCAGGTATTCTTAACGCTGGTCTGTCTGGCTGTTAATAATGCATAGCTTTATTTCTCTTTTCACTGTTGATGAATCTGGTGAAACATGTTGACTGGGATGTTTAGGTTCGTTTCCGTGTCTACGCGCGTACTTGCACCTAGAGCGTCGTCTGCGTGCCTACATTCTCTCAACGTTCCTACCCAGTCTACTGGTGGTGCTGTTGTCGTGGGTTTCGTTCTGGATCGACCTGGAGTCGGTGCCGGCTCGCATCTCTCTCGGCATCCTCACGATGCTGACCATCACCACGCAGAGCTCGGTGCACATGCGCGGAATGCCGGCCGTGTCGTTCACGAAGGCAATTGACGTCTGGATGGCGACGTGTCTGGTCTTCGTGTTCGGTTCGTTCATCGAGTACTCGGTGGTCAACGTGCTGGCTAGACGCGAGAAAACGCGTCGTGAACACAGCACGGCTACCACCAACGCCACCGTCATCACCGCTACCGCTGCCGGAACTAGCCCAATTGTACTTCCTGTTCCGCTACATAACGTCGACCATCAGTCGAAGGTGCGCACACGCAGTAGCAGCTATACAGGGTGGTCCAAAAAACGGCAGGGACCATAACTTTGCAACCGTACATTACAGTCACGCGGTTTTCAACAAAATGTTCCGAAAAATTTTTTTACGTGACTAAAGTCATTGTTTGAATACAGCAATTAAATATTTTTTTTTGTTTTTGCCGCTGGCAAGTAAACTATTTAAAAACAGTATTACCCTTGATGTACCGTAGTCCATAAAAATGTGCCACTTTTATTTTTTAAATAGCTCCGAGAAACATTGGCCGATTTTGATAATTTTTGGCAAGCGACATCAGGAAGAAACTTGACGCAAATGTCTGTAGTTTTGGTCACCTCACCCTTATGTTGTCGCTACACTACCTTGTGAAATGCAGGAGTCGTAGTTTGGCCGTTGACAACAATGAATTCATACTGGGTAGCGCACACGTCGGCTCAGAAATTATTATCTGAATAGCAACAAACATGATTGGCAATTAATATCTCTCAAAAAGTCACATGTGTCACATTACATCATCTTCATTACAGCATGTGCTCAAAATATCCTCTTCCACCACGAACGCAAGCACATTTGCTAGCAGCATGTTCAATAACTGCATGACTCATAGCGGCTTACTTACTGTTGATGCGTCATTTCATTTTTTGATTTACAGTTTTAAAATGAAGACAAAATAAGAGATTTTTAATGTTTTTGTAATTTCAGTAATTTTCTGAGCCGACGAATGCATTACCCAGTGTGAATTCATTGTTGTCAATGGCCAAATTACGACTTCTGCATTTCACAAGGTAGTGCAACGGCAGCATTAAGATGAGGTGGCCAAAACTACAGACATGTGCATCAAGTTTCTTCTTAATGCCGCGTGCCAAGAATTATTAAAATGTTTCACGGATCTATTCAAAAAAAAGTGGCACATTTTTATAGACCATGGTGTCGAAGGTAATACTGTTTTTAAATAATTTACTTGCTAGCGGCAAAAACAAAGAATATTTAAACGCTGTATTCAAACAATGACTTTAGTCATGTAAAGAATTTCTTTCGGAACATTTTGCTGAAAACCGCATGACTCTGTGATGTACGGTTGCAAAATTATGGTGCCATAAACTTTGTGCCGTTTTTTGGACCACCCTGTATAGCTAGCGCGTCGGCTCTGCACTTCCGGCGTTGACTTTTAGCGGCGTGCAGTTCCATGATGTGATGCGCCTTTCATCGTCAATTCGTCACTCACTCGTCGTGTCACGAATCTAATTAAATCACCGCTATTATCGCGTGCGTTCTGCGTGCAGTAGCGGCCACTATCCTGCGAGTCTTTTTAACACGGCGAAGGTCGTCACATGTCACTGTGTTAGAGTGGGAATATTTATACTTATAACCATGCAAGATCTGACCACAAGCATGCAAATAACGTATTTCTGAGTGTAGACTTACAGTATACAGTATATACTGCACGTATATACTTGCTTACAGTATAATACTCACAGCACGTAGAATGCATAACTTTTATAGTACTGTAGTTGAATTACGTTGTATTTTGTGTTACAGGGTGTTCCAAAAAAACGGATACCCAGTTCTATTTTTGGGATAACTTTGGTAATTCAGCACCGATTTTAACCATTTTTTACTGTTACAAGCAGAAATTTATGGCGCGTAAACGTGAAGTTCTTCCACCCATCGCACCTTTATTGTGTGACCACATTACCTAGCAAAACAGTTTTCAGTTCGTAAGCCCGTGATCAAACAGCGATCATCCTTTGTTATTCTGCCTATATCAAACGATTTATTCTAAAAGTTATTACTGGTAAACAAAGTAAATAAACACAATATGACGTAACAATGACGTCACAAGGCACTACTGCGAATAAGTAAGTAAGCTTAACTATTTTATACTACGAAATTGATATCTTTATGAGTTGCCTGACCGAGACCACTGTAGCTTTGACAGTGTTTGTTTTGCTAGGTAATGTGGTCACACAATAACGGTGCGGTGGGTGAAAGAACTTCACGTTTACGCGCCATAAATTTCTGCTTGTAACAATGAAAGAATGGTTAAAATCGGTGCTGAATTACCGAAGTTATCCCAAAAATAAAATTGGGTATCCGTTTTTTTGGAACACCCTGTAGTATACTCGTCATCGATGTCATCTGGCTTTATCATTTTATGCTCTGTTTTTCGGTGTTGTAGTTTTATAATAATACTGCTGATTAATTGGCTGGCTGCATGCTGTATCGAATGCAGAAACAAGGGACTCCTATGAGTGTTGCTAATGCCGCCAATTCGCCATATCAACGCAAATCAAATAAGACACCAGCGTATACCGACGTACAGGTATGAAAAAATGCTCAATGAGTAACGATATCATTGCTCAGCACACGAGCACTTGTTTCGGAGCAGCTCAAAATTAGGCTAAGTTACTAACCAACGAAACTCAGTACATTGCCAACAACCAACGATTATCTGTTTATCCAGAGAACATCAATATTTAGCCTGTCTATAACGTTGGATGATAGGCTTATAGCCACTTGCATCTCAGTTTTAGGGCATTTGTCGACAGACAGACGAAGACAGTAACGTCAAAAATATCAAATATTTTTTTTCGCAGAGATTTTTTTGCCAAAGATTTAGTCACATTTGTCGTCAACAATATTTTCACGTCATTCGTTTTACATTCTCCGGCTTTTCGAAAGTCGTTTTCGTTTTTTTCGATTATGTGTTATATTCCTGTGTTCACGACGCAAATAGACAATCTCTCTCTGTATAACTTCGGGGTGAGCTAAATGTAAGTCTTTCTGACTTTGTCGTCGGTTTTAAAAAAATTATTAGCCGATCCCGCACGTGTATGATAGGACCTGATACCGATGACGAACCTGCCGGTTGGAATGGTGTCCAACAACATCAGCTGCAGTATGAACTCGAGTCATCAGTCGCCGGCAAGACGTTACTACGCCAGCTCGCCGTCGCGACGGCCTCACGACTCGTGCAGTGATGTCAGCTACTCCGACAGACCTCTGCTTGGCTCATCGCTACAGTCTACACCGTGCCGCCGATACTACGACAATTTCTACTACTACTACTACTACTACGATAGTAACAATGGCGTTAGACACCAACGGGTGTTGAACCCACGGTTGTCGATGATGATGATGATGACTACTACTACTACACCTTCTGCAGCTACTGCACCTGTCGTTACTATTACACAGTCCACACCGTGCCGACGCCATTACGACACGATTCCGACAGAGGCGCAGTGGAACGGACGCGACGGCAGCAGGCCGGTCATACACCGCATCAAGACGACGGCGACGACGACTACAGCGTCCGGTACAGGCACAACAACAGCTCCACCACAGACTACCGACAACGACGACAAGAACGAAACGTCGTCGTCGTCGTACGTCGGCCGTGGTGGTGCTAAACGTCCTCGCAGCCAGGCACAGATGGTGGACGTCATGTCGCGGATTCTATTTCCCTGCATGTTTCTCATCTTCAACATTGTCTACTGGCCCTGGTACCTCTTCTTCAGTTCACCCTGACTGTACCCGGTAATCACAGCGTACCGATAAGCAAAAAATACGTCGGCCCAGTGTCAGCATAATATGCGGCCGTCCGCCTAGAACAGCGCATCCCCCAACTTGCCTTCGACTGTTTATGTTTAGTTTTTGAACTGAAATTTGGCACACTGGTTATTCCTACCCAGAGAAACGTTTTCGCCTATTTTTGGTTTTCTGCGTTTTTTACGAAACGGACAGACGAACGACTGAGAAATATCCATAACGCTGCCTATTAGGAGGGCCGCATAATAAGTAATATAGGCTTATTTCCACAATTTCCTGTATTAAACGGACAAGACTGAACGGAACAGTAAAGTTTTATTCGCGAAGTGTTGGTGTGCGTGATCATATAATGAATGAAAACTGTTCTGACATAATATAATGAAATGCACGTTTCTATACGCTACGACTGTCGTCACTAAACGAAATTCAGCTTAAACAGAACGATGTCGTAGGAGACCTGTTCTTGTTCTTGTTCCTGTTGATAATGTTCCACTCCATTGTCCCACTTGTTTGCGCCTGATCTAAGTGTGTCGTGAAGTTTGTGAAAATACGAACAAAAGGGACGTGCGAACAACCTATGCTACCAAATCCAGAGTACCCGTCGCGTGCTCAGTTAAGTTCAACCATTCGTCGCATGTCTATAGTTCTACGTGTACCCCGTTACTTGTAAGATTCCTGAATTATTTAGGCTACTCGCCTGAATAACTGCGATTTTGATGTAGCGCGGTTACTCTGAAAATGCGGGAATAAAAATGCAGGACCAAAACCCATCAGCGACAACTAGACTAAACATGATCTGTAGACCGTTTACACTCTGAAACTGTTTAAACTTATTAACTTGAAAATATGTTATTACAGCTGTCATAAGGCGAGTAGCCTTAATGCCCATAGATTAAGAACTAAGCTAACAACTACATGTGTGTATACGTGTTTTATAGGCCTACGCGCCGTGTTTCAGTACTTCCAAGACGAATTGTAACGTAAAATGACAAGAATAATATATTGAGCAAGTGAATACTTGTTCAGAAGACCTTTTTTCTAACAACTATTTTTTTGCATATCACGCCGACTAGTGCCGGTGTTTGGAATACTTTTATTTGTACCTTTCGCTATTCTGTCATCACAGTTATTGTTCGTAATATTGTACGCCTATAGATGTAGTCTGTAGGCTACGATTATAAGATCAGTTGCGAGTCACTCCTTGTTCTCTGCTTGTTGCAACGCTGGCAGTTGCGCTGAAATTAAGACGCATACAAAGTGACAGTTCGTTCTCTTAGTAAAGTCTATGCAACGAAGGTCATCCCAAGTTTCCGACCTCGACAAAACAACAATGTTTTCCACAATTTATACATCGGTGAAACGTACCTCTAAGAAAGTGTTTTGAAGAGTGTGTTAACTGAACTGAACATTCTTTACTGACTCACACGAATCTGGTGCGGATATGACGTCATTGTAATTTATAACATTACGTAGAGCATTAAATAGAATTGATTCCTAGCGTCAGCGCAAACAGCCTCAAATCATTCATTACAACATGCTCTTATTTGCGATCATCCCAGATTTAGGCTATTCTACATTCATCGATTCGAATGAGAAATTCATAACCTTATTTGTAAGGGTTTTCACAAAAAACAGATGCCACGCGATCCCCCTTTTACTAATCTGCCCTCAGCAGACTTATATGAGTTAGTAAAGAACAACTGGTGTATAGATTGCTAAAATATTGTTGTCCAATATGTCAAGGCCTGAAACCTTTGAGGTGGCTCTCGTAAGTCGAAAACGTAAAGGCGTAGAAAAAATCAAAATTGGTGTGAACGTTTCTTGAGTTGGAAGTAACCTGTATGCCTATTTTCAGCTCAAAAATTCACAAAGGTCAGGGTCGAGTTGTGCAGCTCCAGACGGACGGCCGCTCAATGTCAGGACTGCAGAGCCGACGTATTTTTCTAGTTGCAGAAAAACCGCGAGTTCGTAAATGGTACTGCAGTTTATTGTCCGGTCGAGATCATTCTGGATTGTTGGCTTGCCCCGGTGTTCAGTGCTGAACAGCACCCTTTGTGCACCATCCCAGTGACGTAACTCTTCTCGAGTCGCCGCCGAACTGAACTTGAAACAATAACGTTTCGTTTTACGATTAACTCTTTGGCGAACTTACGTTTTATTTCTTTTTTATCGTTTTTGCATACGACCACCAACGACTGTGTCACCGCGGTTTGCTGTTGTACTATTATGATGATTTATGATCATCGTATTATATCATATCGTATACCCAAAGCGTACGCGTTGTACATACTAACTGTTGTTTTGTACACACTGCAGATGTTGTTGATCCGATAAGTTTTGAATGCTTCAATCGTGCTCGACGCTATTGTGTCAGTGTCATCCGTTTATTTCAGGTTCTACGTTGAGCCTACATATACCTACGCGACATACAGACACACTGTGAAGCGGCTTTGTCATTCACGTCATTATGTAACTATTCGTGGCTCATTGTGCTAATCTGCTACTGAAACAGCAGCTGTAGGCAATCACTATTAACAAGCAACGATCCGACGTCGTCAAGCCTTGTGGCAACATACAATGAGGTCGTCCAGCGTAGGCATACAACTTTAGACTATCAGCTTACGGAAATCTTTTTCTCATGCCAGTTTGTAGGCCTAACTGATTCAGCTACAGATTAGGCCTATGTGGATTATTTGTTCATACTGGACAGTCCAGCATATACGGCAGCTGTAATCTTAAAGAGTAACAGCTACTGATGTGACAGCCAGTCCACCATAATCATAATCTAAAAACTATTATGGCATCGACTCAGCACTTACGGCCGTTTTCTGTTGTCGGACCAACTGTCTGGAACTGCCCGATGACCTACGTGATAGGCAACGTTCCGCAGACAATTTCAGACAGTAATTAAAGACGCTTTTGTTTTCACAATACTAGTGTGTACAGCGCATTAGAGGTTTTCAACGATAATGCGCTATATAAATTGACATTTGACCAAATAAGTCCTTAAATCGCAGACTGTAACAATAAAACATGCCGTTTTCTTTGACGACGCTAGTTTTCTGAACGCAATAGGCGCCTATGATTACCATCGTAAACGTGTCCAATAGGCCGCTAAATGTGATTCAGTCACACAGCAAATTAGCGTTGGCTGCTCTCAGAAACGGAGCAGACGCCGAATAGCTGTGGCAGCACACAGTGAAGATTTCATGATCCAAGTTTGCGCCGTTTTGATTCAATCGTAGTGTGACAGACGGACAAACAGACAAACAGACGATGGGCGGCGCCAGAGGGGGAGCATCTGCCCCCCTTTCCGCCCGTGCCCTCCCCCTTGCCTTCTAGGAAGAATTTTGTGCCAAGGTGTAAATCATTAAACGTCATTTTTGCAAAAAAACCCAGATATTTGTTAGTTTTGTGCGTTTCCAAATATTAAAAAGCAGGCAAATTTGCCGCTTTTATTGCACGTCCAAAAGTTAAGTGTTTCAGCTGCAGTGGGCAAAGCCCCCTGACCAGGGGCTCTGCCCCTGTACCCCACTGCATCTTTTCCATGCACACAATAACTGAATAAGGTCGACATTTGGGCCACACACAACAAAATTTATTGCCCCCTCCCGTTGCCCGCTAGCTTCAGATTCCTAGCGCCGCCCATGAAACATACGATATAATAAGATGTGCTTAGCATACATGTATCTGCTGTCACGCGTAAAAAAGACCCAGGCTGTTTAAACGCTACCATCAGTTGAATCCTTATCTCTCTTATCAGGGCTATTTTCACTGCTTAATATGCACCAATCATCATGATTAGGCCTATCTCTACTTACTGCAGACCGCGGTGTGTCAAAGAAACGTCCAGTAACAACATTGAAGACGTCATATCTTCAGCACGTCATATCCCAATCTCATTCTCTGACGCCCAACTAACAGCGTTACGTCAATCAACTTTCAATATCATCAACATGAAGAATTAAATTAATTGAAGACATTACAACAGCACAGACTACGAACAATTTTAAGCAGATGAGAAACATTTGACATTTATTCAGTATGAAAGGCTAAAATAATGATACATCAGAAGTACAAAGCAGCAAAAAATGTTGGTGCCAGACATACGAATTCCCTGTCACAACAGTCAAACAAATAATATATCATGTGTACTGTAATTCCTGTAGCCTGCTGAGTGTTACCCTTAGCGAGCACCAAGGACTCTTGATCTTTGACCTTCTAAAATGGCACTATAACTACTCCTGCCTAGGGAAAAATTTGCACCGATTTTGGCTTTTTTACGCTCTTTTGTTTTCAACCTAGGAGCCTGGACTCGATAGACATTCAGACAGATGAACAGATCTATCGGGATTGCAATATAAACAAGTTATGCAGTTCAACTAACGTTCAATTCTACGTACCACTTCTATGCTTAACTATCAACTATCTCCAAATCAGCAGAGGACAAAGCTGCATTACTACATAGAAAAACAAAAAATGCCTAAATACGTGCAAAATTTAAAATGTGCATAAACTTTTGACAAACTCAGCAAAATTTATAACATACATCACTTCAGCAAAACAACTTGCTGAAAATTCTCATTGACTCGTCAGCGTTATCAGACTACATTAGTAATGAACAACAACCGATGGAAATGTATGAAAAATGATGACAACTTTCACAGAGAAATTTTAACCAAAGCATACATCTACACTGTGTCCGGTGAAAAACGAACCCCCTAGACATCGTGCAATAAAAATGTCAAATCTAAACCGATATGAATAACGTTTCGCACACTTAATCCCCAATAAATTCCTGAAGCAACTGCCAAATTTCGTTGAGAAATATTATTTCTTACCAAAATTATCAAATGTTGAATATCGACAACAAAATATCTTAGTTACCAATATGGCGTTACATACTGCAGTCACTCAAGTGGAAGTGACGCTTGTTGATGCAATCAAAGTAACATAAACAATAACAAACTGGTGTTTTCTGCAAATGATCGTGTTTTAATTAAACTGTTGAAGCAAAAGAAAGGGTATGGTGCTAAAAAGTTTGTCGCGAAATTTCCCAGCAAGCCGTGGACGTTGTCAGGATTAAACAAACGGTTGCCTAATACTGGACACTTCACATTTTGAGGCGACCTCACAAAAGCCGCTGTAACTGTTGTTTGCGTAAATAGATTTAATTGAAATTTAGCACTTTGATTGCCAATAGATGATGCATTTTTGATGTAAAATTTTGCCAAAATCAGATGTTGTTTGTTAAAGTTACACAAATGAACACAGGAGTTTACTTATGTAACACCATACTGGTAACAGAGATATTTTGTTATCGATATTCAACAATTAATAATTTTGGTAAGAAATAATATTTCTCAACGAAATTCGGCAGTCGCTTCAGGAATTTATTAGAGATTAAGTGTGTGAAACGTTATTCATATCTGTTTAGATTTAACATTTTTATTGCACGATGTCTAGGGGGTCCGTTTTTCACCAAACACTGTGTATATCTAGTCATAGGATGTGAGCTTTAGGTAACAGACCAACGGACAATGGGTTAACTAGCTAAACGGTACAAAAATGGTGTGCATGTGCAACATTCGTCGCGTGTGTATTATTGGTTACACAAATCTAATATACAATAAAAAGCAAGCCAGCCCTGACGTTTTCGTCACAACTGCATCATATATTAAAGTCCAAGTCGCACGAAAAAAAAACATTGGCTAAATATGTGTAGAATGTAATGCTAATTAATAATACGCTGATCAGTTGAAATAAAAACATCGACTTACATCCATTTCAATAAAAATAATGTTGTGCGAACAAAATGATGACATCAACAATTACATTTTGTTGAGGCAAAAGGGTATGGTGCATGCGAGAAAGTTAACACGCCATAGGCTGGCCGTAGCATCGATGCAACGCACGCTCAGACAGGGGAACTCGCTTGCATTCTGGAAGCAAAGGTCGGAATCTGGCGGTGATTGGTGCAACGGAAAGGGCATACAGTCAGCCTACTTCTGGTATGACAGCGACATCTCCAAATGCAAGCAAAGTCTTTTCGCTCGGTATTGCACTCCATCGACGCTGCTAGCATTCAAATTCTGTCAAATGCTACATTGACGCTAACAGTTGTTTGTGACATCACACTTTCGTCACATTTATCCACGTTAAACTTTATTTGTACAGTATAAAGATAACAGGAAGATTAATAAATATTGACAATTAACATCTGATTAAGCCAAACGACGAGCATTTATAACAGTTACGTAGACTGATGCGACTTGGACATTAAGTGAAAGATCTCATCACACTCCAACACGAACAAGTGAGTAATAAAGCAACCTTCAGTATTCTTCAGTATGTTCTTCATAATGCATTTAGAATGTGATGCTAAGTAACACGTTACATTACTTACATAAGTACAATTTACAGTACTGTCACCTGTAACAAAGTACTCACGGAAAGGATTAGCTTTTTTACCTGTAACATTTTATAGTAACGCGACTTATTTCGTTACTTTTGCCATTAAACCACTAAGCCCTTCAAGTGTAACCCACTGGGACCCTTAACAGCAGGTCACGACTGACGTGGGCTGTGATAGAATTATGAAGACAGCTGGTCAATATATGATAACGTCCCAAACATAAAGGCTTACTTTTTTTACAAATCACTGATTAAATATTGCGCTAAGCGAGCGAGGCAAGACTGTTGGCGACAGCGAATGCGACAAGAACGTCGGCGGCTTGTCTGGTCTCAAGCAGAAGCCTGGCTTCAGTCAACCAATCGGTAGCCACACGCCGCGACTCACCACGAAGCTGGTTCACGTAGCGCACCGCCTGCTCCAGACTGCCACGCTCCAGCGCAGCGGCCGCCCGGTCCAGCAGCACGAACGTGGTCAGTTCATCGGCGTCCAATTCGACGTTATCATCAGCTGCAGCAGCAGCCCCGGCGAGTAGAGGCTGCCTTACCACGAACATCGACATAACGTAAGAAACGAAATATCGGAACAGAGAAGCTCCACACTCGTCCACCAGGGCTACACGGCGGGCCACCGACCGCACACGACTGAACCTTCGCAGCAAAGCAACAGAACTAGAGCAATTACAATTAACAGTTCATGGTTAATGAAAGAAAATAATTAAGATAATTTATATAGTGCACTTACTGTAAATAACCTCGAATGTGCTCTATATCGGGGATGCATGAAGAAGTTAATGTGCTGACTTGTTAACTGAAATGCCTAACAACCAAGTTAGCAACTACACTGTGGGCCATAAAAAACGTGGCACTTTACTTTTGTCCATCTTCTCCAATTATTGACCGATTTTCAAAATTCTTTCATTGGCACACTCTGCGAACAATTTGCAATAATGTGAATATCATATATCCTACCACACCATAAATGCATCTCTACACTACCTAGAAAATATAAATGTGAGAAAAAAATAACGATAATAACAAATACCCAAATAAATTAAGAAAACTACAAACTAGAATGATTCAGAACATATAAAGTGTGTATTTTTTATGGGGCACCCTTTCATTTGGTTACACCTTATGAAAAAAATTTTCATGAAAATTGGTTGGTATTTACGGGTTGCTACCGGCTGTCAAATATTTACATAGTAGACCCATATATAAACATGCACATATAATGCGAACTTAAATAAAGACTATGTACATGATCGTATTTTTTTTACTACATTGGATTAATGGTATTCAAATGTTTTAGTTACATACTTTATGCTTTGTTTTGCTTACTTACTGTATGATAATAGACAGACTCTGGAACATAGAGTTACACTGGAACATAGAGTGACGAGAGATTTCCACTCCTTGCTAACATCAGCAACTGACCTAGTTTCCTTCCATTTGTAGGTCGTTTTCTTAGGTCTGCATTTTCCTTTCCCACCTTCTGGAGTCCACACTGATGCTGTACTGACTGGTTCAGATGGCAGATGTACGACATGACCAGTAAATCATTTTAGTCTCTTTCTCCACCAAATTGTATGATTTCATAATTTTCAGTTTTAACTTATGCCAACACCAGATAGGTGCTACTGACACAACATTAAAAAACCCATTGAATTACGGAAAAGACAGGAAGATCTGTAGATAAGGAGCACAATAGAAGAAGCAAATAAAATACATCATGCCGACAAAATGATTTTGGTCTCATCATTATCTGAAGCAGAAGAAGATTGTGAGCAGATATTGATCGTGAAGCACTTCAAGTCAAGTGATGAGATGGTTCCCTATCAATGACACAGCCAGCTTCAAGTAAAAAGATGGCTGAACTTGTTCACTGACAACCTAGCTGCAAGTCTTCAAGCGGTCAACTTCAGAACCTTGACCATAATGCAGCTGAGGAAATGAAACATCAGCAGGCCACCGTAGGAGTCTTAATACCACATTTCAGGCCACAAGTATTTGTAATGCCTCATCATCAGTATCTGCATACAATCTCATATCTTCTACCTACAAATGCTGGATGTCAGCTGTTGCTGATGTCGCAAGTGAGTAGAAAGCCCTCATCGCCTAATGTTCCAGTGAGAACAGGAGCCAAATCTGTTTAGGACCATACAATAAGTAAGCAAAAGAAAGCACAAAGTATGTAACTATAACCGTTTAATTATTATTAAGCCAATGTATTGGAAAATTTAATCATTCACATTTTATCAAAGTTCGCATTATACGCCCATGTGTATAATAGGCCTACCATGCGAATATTTTGACAGCTGGTAGCAACCCCTAAATATTAACCAATTTTCATGAAATTTTTTTTCATAAAATTTAACATAATAAGAAAGTGCCCGTGAAAAAAGCAAACTTCATATTTTCTGAATCACCCTACTATAGAAAAACGTTGTGGTGAATGATCCAAATGACACTAGTAAGTAAGTAAGTAAGTAAATGATTTATAAAATGCCAAAGTCTCAGAAAGAATCAGGGCGCAAAGACTGTGTTAGACTTACACAGTCTACGAGGGGCATTCAAAAAGTTTTGCAAGTCGAAATGTTAGACTAAAAAACTTTTTAAAATTTATACACCAATAAAACGTATATTTCTTCTGAACACGTATGAGGTTAAAACGGATGTGACGTCATTATAATGCATGACGTCGTAGAGTGCTAAACAGGAACGATTTGGAGTGCTAGCGCAAACAGCATAAAATTAAGCCAGCTGTTGCATGCCATTTCTCCAGCCTACAGCCGGATTTTCCAATACGAGACCCTGGGACGTGTGATTTTTATGAGAGCCCTGACAATTACGTCCATGAATTCCTCATTTGTAATTGTAAATATTTAACAACCGAAATCTGTGCCGGCTATAAATGAGAATGCTTCTATCAATTACAATGGCTCATCAAAATTTGACGTTGAGAGAAGTTTATTAAAAGTTAGTGATATCCGTCGTCATTGTGAAAGATTAAACATTCAGCACGATGTTGGTCTAACGTGTTTTTTTCATTCACCAAAATGTTTGTTTGTTATTATCATAATAAATTTATATTTCATTTATATTTCACAAGGTAGTGTGTAGAGATATACTTTGGTGAGATATATAATTGCAAATTGTCTGCAGAGTGTGTGAGTGAAAGAATTTTGAAAATTGGTCAATAAATGGCAAAGATATGAATAAAAGTAAAGTGTCATATCTTTTGGCCCACCCTGTAGTTAACTGAAAATGGTGAACAAAGAAATTAAAAGTACACACGTGACATTTTGACCTATCACACAACTAACTTGAACACTGATCATTAATAGTTAATCATGAATTTAAGCAGAGTACAGTAAGTTGTGTGTAGCTCGGTAGTCTAATGGTAACGTGCTGGACTTGTAATCCTGAGGTCACTCAGGGGCGCAGGTTCGATGCCGCACCAGGACACTGCCGGGTAACGACCTTAGGCAAGTTGTTCACACACATGTGCCTCTGT
>Ga0056128_1005547_pt1 | contig 15874 bp, 10 predicted proteins | sample WorMetLIZISLAND2_FD_71113 | JGI IMG/M metagenome (GOLD analysis project Ga0056128, IMG submission 71113) | Marine gutless worms symbiont microbial communities from Max Planck institute for Marine Microbiology, Germany - Olavius geniculatus... ...
GAGATGAGGCCCCCCAATTGAAATTTCTGGCTACGCCACTGATTGATATACAGTATACTGCTGACAGGTTGTGAACTGGGACGAGTGCAAATGATCAGCTTCCTGCTTCAATCAACTTCAATTCATCCTGTTGTCATTATCTGCCTTTTGTTTGGACCTGGATTTGTTACACGACAGTGGTACTTGTAAACTGTACAACAATATTGTGGATTTATTGCAGGCCTTCAATTTTGTGGGCTTTTCTTGTACAGTTTGTTGCAGTTTTGCTGTACAAGAAATTTATAACGGATTGAAGCAAGTGGACTGAGTACTGCTGATGTGCAACAAAACAAAAATAAATTTTAGTAAAAAATCAACTGAAAGTGGACGTTTTGTTTTATATTCCTCCATCAAACAACGGTTCACCCTCGCTAACGCTGGAGCTGGCTGAAATCTGTTGCTGCTAAGTCCACACAACTTACATCACAACCTGAGCTGCCAAACATAATTTCCACCTGTATATTTTGTTCTTCACAAACCCTTAAAACTCATGCTTAAGTCAGAAGCTCCAAGATATTCAACTCTTACTGCAGCTCAAACTGTCAGTTAAACTCCATCTATACAGACTTTTGGGTTTTCAAATAGAATAGCCACTAGTATGCTACTGATATGAGTGATAGTTTTATGCCTAACTCAACACATTTATAAGTTAACTCGTGGACGAGTCTTTTTATTCACTTTCACTTAACTGATATTGACAACAAAAATCAAAGTCTAAACATCAAACAAACAAACACACAGAGCAAAATACAGCTGTAACTACAATTTAACTAAAAACCTGGCTCAGAAGTCAAGCTTATTCTACAAATTTCTCATTCTACTAACACATCAAGCACGTTCAATGGTACAGTTAATGTAACTTACATAAACATCGGAAGGTCGGACCAACTTTAGCCGTAGCATAAAATACCACTGAAAATATCTCTGTCAACATAACATGAACTGAGACAACGAACTTTCTCGAATGTACCACAACATCTACAATCATCATTAAACAAAAATCGTTGTTCCAGAGAAAGCAACACTGGCTGCCAAAATATCAGCAACTTAGCAAATAACCGTAACTTGTAACTTGATGATTTTATACAGCTTATTGTGTGGCCGTACTAATAGATCTTTTCTGTCCGTCCTGTACAAGTTACTAACTCAAAAACAATAAGTGCGTAGAAATCTAAATTAGTGTGACCGTTCCACAGGGCAAGAGCAACCAACGTACAAATTTCGAGTTGAAAAGTCACACGTTAAAGCTAGGTTAGGGTTGCACACAGATGAGGTGAATGGCTGCACAATATGTCCGCACTGGGATGACATTTTCTTCTAGTTGGTCGCTGTTTCAATGTGTAAGTTTATTCCGTGACTGTGGCAGCATGTGTTGTAGCACTGTTGTCGCAGAAGATCCCCTCCAACGGCTGTCCAATAATCAATTGTGAAGTGTTTAGGCTTCGTGCAGCATTGTTCGGATTCAATCTGAAAGCAAACAATGTTCATATGTTATGTATAGCTGACTAACTTGAGATACTGTCACATTCCTAAATTTAAAATGTTTTTTGCCAACTTTGCCTAACACTAAAGGTTAACAGTGCAGGTCGAAATGTCCAAAAATTGTTCCCGTGTAGAACGTAAATTTAAAATTGATTTTGGAGAAGAGATATTTTCATTTAAATTTGCTGTCACTATTACGGAAAATGATGGGTTTCTGTTGCTATAACAATCAAAAGCTCATAGCAATAGATTAGCAAGTTTTTAACATGAGCAGTAAGTGCAAAATAGGTTTAAAGTTATATACACCATGTCCAAAAAAAAGTCTACGATATTTTTGATATATTTTTAGCAAACTTAAACATATTTCTAAAAATAATTTTTGGCATGTGCTGTCAAGAAGATCGAGATGTATATTAAAACATTAGTAAATTTTCTATTTATGCTACAATATCACTATATAATGCTTACGTATTTATGACGTCATCAAATATGCCATTTCTACTATATTTTAAGTGAAAAAGATATCAATGTTCCGGATAATAACTTTAACAAATTTAAACGCATGTTTATCATTATTGGTAGGTAACATTACAAAAGTAATGTGCAACTGATAGTTGGTGGCGTAGCATAGTGGTTAGAACGTCAGTCATGGCTGGCAAACTTTCCCAATCCTGAGCTAGACTGATGGATGGCCGTTTGACCACTTTGTGGGTAAAGCCTCCGCTATCAGTCAACCAACAAGGCCAACTCAGCCTGCCATCCCTCTGGGGTCGGTTAAATGAGTAGTAACACATTTATATGGGTTACGAAATGTGGGGACCTTAGTACAGCTGACCGGGGCTGCCTAGCCAGCCACTGCGCTAGCCTGTGTCTGCAGGCTGCACGCGGTGGCTGTGTGGCCGGCAGCTCTGGTCAGTGACGAAAGCGCATTAGAGGCGTGTTCGCGACGATGCACTATATAAATTGACGATCTTTACCTTTACCTTTTTTACTGATAGTCCACATCGCTTAATTAGTGATGCCACTTTACCGTGAAAAATAAAACACTCCTCATATTCTTATTGAACTCTACACAAAATTAAAACAAAAAATACAGAAAATAGTTTTTTTTAGCTTGTAGCTGCCCAAGTTGACAACAACAGTAACAAAACTCGCTATTAACCAAGTCTGAAGTAAAAAAAAGTTCATTCAAAATGTGCATGACCACGATGCTAACGCATGCTGCAGAGATGACGCTGCCGCTGATAATGGCTTCTGTACAACGACATTCCCATAGTGCACGTGACAGCCACGTTTAACATGGCAAAAAGCACAACTAGGCTAAAAATTTGGCAAAATTAATTTTTTTTCTATGTTTACAATTTATCACGTTTTTTTCATTCAATTTCTTCGACAATTGTTCTGTTTTTTTTTGTACTGCTAAGGCTTATTTAGATGGCACCTTCTGCGAAAACAGCATTTTCAATGATGTCATAATTACATTCGCAATACTTAGTGATAAATATATTTTAAAGTTTAGTTTTAGATGTCTTTAGTAAAACCTAACATTAGCATAATGTGTGCCAAAAATTGTAAAAATATGTTCTAATTTGTTAAAGTTATTCAGGAAAAACCGTAGACTCTTTTTTTCCAGACATGATATATACAGTAACCATCACTCTTTGCTGTCATCTTGGCTACAAGAAATCTAATGGTATTTTCACACAGCAACGGTTGCTAGAACACCAAAAACCGTCATAATAATATACTATCTTACTTATGTACTAACAAGTCGCTCTTGTCCGATGGGCCCAGGCGCAGGGACCCCGAGCAACAGTGGACACCCGAGTGACGAGCATGTGAATTTTTTTCTGCGGCATCATATACAAAATGGTGCAAAAAATGCTTGTAGACTAGCAGCAGCGTGGGTCAACCTGCAGTGGTTGCTGTGCTGTCTCAACTGTCCCAGAACTCGGAACCGCCTTGCACAGAACTCACAGCTGAACGGCAGCTCACTCGAGTGAGTCAGTCGATGGTAAACCCAACTCTGACGTAGAGTGTACTCTTTCCCACACTCCTACCCACATATGCACCAACATACGTCATCATTTCCATCATAATCATCACTTATTCACGGACGGAAGCAATCGTACATCAAAGCAGCAAACTGCAGGATCAGTTGTCCTAGAAGGATTAACACACAAATCAAAATATGTAAAAAAGCATGCTACATAGTCAGTCAGTGGCTGCCAAAGGCTTACAAAACTCTTGAAAAATACAGAAATATGAAAAAGTTCCGTCATCTATTTCATGTTTACTTACTTATTATATCAATTGCAGGCTCCAGGCCCACAAGCAGAAATATACAAAAAATTACTACAAATATTTTTTAAAAAACGACAAAAATACACACGTTGCACGTTTAAAAAAATCCCTGCTGTTTCCACCAATCCCAAATCCAATGCTGGATTTACAACTGTAATAGATGCTAAAATAACAATTAAAATAAAAAAAAAAACAATTAAAATAACAATAACATCTGAAATAACAATTCTAGCCACCTAGTGGAATATTTTGTGCATTCAAAAGTCCTTGTTGTGCTCTGTCAAGTTGCATTTTGACAGTCACAGTCACTCCCAACACTTACAACTGCATCCTATGCATGAAATAGGTCCAGTAGGGCTACTACAGGGATACTAAATAACGTCCAATCTGTAAACCTAATCCCGAAAGTGAGATCCCGAGATTACAAGTTTATTAATCCCAGATCCTGGGACTCAGAATACAATCCTGAGACTAAGAAATCAATTCCGGGGTTGTAATCGCCGAGTAGTAGTAATAGTAGCACTAGTAGTAATAGCAAACCTCGCAGCGGTAACTTTTCCGAGGTCCGACGTCTTCATCATGAGCAGCCCTGCGGTGTGACTGCAGTCTCCAGGGTCGAGTGAATGCCTCGCCACACGTTGGACAGAAATGTGTTCCTACCACAGCGTGGATACTCGAGTGCTGATGCAGCTGACTCGATTGAGCAAAGCGCTTTGGGCAGTGATCACACGCGAAGGGCTTTTCGCCGGAATGAATACGCTCGTGTTCCACTAGCTGACCTCGAATTATGAACCTGCCACAGTCATGCATAGAATGTACTGGTGAAGTCCTTCCCGAGCCCAAAGAGCAGCATTAATCTGTTTTCTTAGCCCTCAGCCAGACACCAGCTTACACTGCAACATCACGAATAAGTGGCTAGTGCATCACATGATGTGCCTACTTACGTCCCAGCTTTTGCTGGTACCCATTGCACGAACCCAAGGAGGGATGGCCAGGCTGAGTTGACCTGGGTGGTTGGTTTATTTGCTGCAGTCATCCGCTAAGCTGTCGCTACTGATAGTCTTATGTATACAACATCTTTAGTTTAACATCATGACAACAACAGAGTACCTCACCGAAATAAACTTGTCAGACATAAAATGCCAACCTTTTTGGCATGAAGTGACATATGCCAATACGCTGACAACCATATGATAATAAAATGTTTTACGTGTTTAACTCTATGACTGTCACTCAAAAGCATGTTTTACATCAGCAGCAGTGGTAGTACTAGTAGTAGTAGTATTGCTGACCTGCGTGGACAACTACTGCAAGCATGAGGCTTGTGTCCTGTGTGTGTTTTTTTGTGGTAGTGTAGAGCTGCAGCTGACGCCATCACTCGATCACATTGGTCACATGGGTAAGTCCGGTCGGTCGCTGGTTTTTCCTTAGTGGTTGCCGGTTTTCCCCTTGCTTTCCTCGGATGCTGGACTCTCAAACTTCTGGATCGAACAGCTGCTTGCTTAGTATCACCACCACCCTCTCTTCTACGGCTGCAACAATTAATCCATTACAATCAATCATTAGTAATATAATCAAATAATTAATCAAAACTGCATCATCAATCATCATTGACATTTGATTATTCATTGAAAATACAAGGATCATCACAGCAGGATAAATTCCAAGCAAGTAACAGTAAGGCAACATTAAAGAATGGCTAAGCATTTTTAACGCCATCAATGACAGGTTTTTACTTACTTACTTACTGAGTCAATTAAGCAATTATAATAAATTGTTTGCTTCAATTCATTGGGAAAAAAGTCTGCTATTGCTATTGCTATTCCCAAACCCAACCTTACATCCCAAACATTACATAAGTTTACTGAGCTGTCACACTGCATATATAAAATATACATGTGTCTGGAAAAAAGAATCTATGGTTTTTGCAACACATCTTTGTCAAACCTGAACCTATTTTCATAATTTTTGGCACGAGTCATCCTGAATATTCACTTTATTAAACTGTTGAAATATTTTCTCTTTACACTGCCATGTTACTATGTAGAGCTGACGGAATTATGACGTCATCAAAAAAGCCGTTTTTATAGTATCCGAGGTGAAAAAGCTAACAGTGTTTCGGTAAATAACTTTAACAAAAATAAAAAAGTATGTTTATAATTTTTTGTAGGCAACATTTAAAAAGCAACATGCAACTGACAGTATACTGACAGTCCACTTTGCCCAAATACTGATGCCACTTTACCGTGTAAAATAAAAACACTCTTCTTATTCTTACTTTACTCCACACCATAATAAACAGAAATGCAGAAAAATAGGCTTTTTAACCTGTAGCTGCCTTAGATGTCATCAACAGTGACAAAACTTGCTATTAACCAACTTTTGAGTCAACAGTTTTATTACAAATGTACACTATCGTGATGCTAACGCATGCTGCAGAAATGCCGCTGCCGGCTGATAATAGCTGCTGCACAACGACGTTCCCATACTGCACGCGATGGCCACGCGTTAACACGGCGAAAAGAAAGACTAGGTTAAAAGTTTTGATACAAAATAATTAATTTCTATGCAAACAACCTCTGAAGTTTTTTACTGCAATTTTCTTTCATCAGTTTTCCTGTTTTCGTATTACAGAGGCTCATTTGGACGTTATATTTCCATAAAAATGGCATTTTTGATGACGTCACGATTAAATTAGCTATACTTAGTGAGAAGTGAATTTTGAAAACAAGTTTTAGATGCTTTCAGTAAAGTGTATCATTGTGATAATGTGTGCCAAAAATTATAAAAATAAGTTTACATCTGTTAAAGTTATTCAGAAAAATGTGTAAACTCTTTTTTCCAGACATGGTGTACATATTGAAGATGGTTTGTTTCATTATTTGACTTAGCTTTTAGTAATTTTGTTTAATTTCCTGCCCACTATAGCTAGTAAATCACACCAATCACATGGGTAAGTCCCGGTTAATCAATTCCTAAACAAGAAATTTGAGCTAATGCTCACGGGACGCGCGAAAGCCTATAGCAGTTCCTACCCGCAGGCAGTCACCCATCGCAGTACTAACCAGGCCCGGCGTAGAGTAACTTCATTTCAGCCGAAACGCGTTAACAACTACGCCACGCCACCAAAGCCAGTACCATGGCGCCGCCTTGTGAATGATATAGACTTGTCCAGGCAAAAGCGCCAAAAAATTCCATAAAACCCCCTATTTTGGCGTTCAAGGTCATCCAAAGTCATTGAATTTGGCGCCAATCAAAAGCCAGTATATGATTTCCTATTAGTGATTAATAGTAACCTAGGCCTTATCTCGCACCGTTACTGAGATACAGCGAGTTAATGGCCAAAAATCGCAAATTTTGCCTCCCCCCTCTCATTTAGCGCCCTCGTTCGGGGTGACCCCCTTCGAATTTATGAAAAAGCTTTACGGTTCCTGAAACTAGAGTCTTCCGGGCAGCTGACGGTAAAAATTTGGTGATCCTAGCTTGGATCGTTTTTGCCTGATCCACCCCTGTGACGGACAGACGTGGAAAGTGGAAAATTTGTGGAAATTTGCAACCCTACTGTTTCTGTCGCTTGGTTAACTGTGGATCTGTGTCTTCGGCGTCATAGTCTCCATCATCAGACCACACCGGTAGATCCTCGTTGTCACTATTTTCAGATTCCCCCTTTAGTGTTGGTGATGCATTCATCCTTTTGTTCATCTTTTCAACTCCTGTCTTCTGTGGACTTTTTCCACCAGTGCTCAAGTCTGTATGAATACACAGCATTATCTAGTAACTGACAATAAGTTTATCACAGATAACAATTTGACCTAACTGAAGACAAAAGCAACCCAAGACAGACAACCTTATATATGCACAAGTAACACTTTATAACTAGAACCGATCAAAGATCTCAAACCTCTGTCAGAAATAGTGCTGCCATCCAGAAAACACAACAGACAGTACAGCTACTATCTCCTAAGGGCGAATAATTATCATGAAAAATTTTAATCGCAGTACAATCGTAGCAAACCAACAACACAGAATTACAAAAGCTAAATGGCCTTAATGGGAAAGCAAAAAACAACAACAAAAATACAGTATTTTTGTAAAAAAAGCAATATAAAAAATCTGCATCCAGATCATGATCTTAATCCAGAAATCCTAAACCTACACCATGAGCTAAAAAAGGGACACCAAGTTTTGGTCATCATAACTTCACCAAATATTGAATGACGTTCAAAAATCTTTCAATGCTCATTTTAAAAATAACCACCAGAGATCCTCCCACATGCAAAATTTGTTGCTACACTACCGTGTGAAGTATGGTACTGACCTTTTCCATTGTCGCTGTTCTGATGTGTCTTCAAATGCATCATCCATTGTCGTCGGCGTTTAAACCGTTTAGCACAATATGGACAACTCAGCAAACGTTTACCCTGGACTCCTTCTGGTGCACCGGTTGCTGTGGATTGGGCTTCTGGCGGTGTGCAAGTCCCAGAGACATTGCTTGATTCTTCCATGTCTGTATCTGAAGACTCAGTTACGTTTCTGTGGTCCTCCAACTTAACGCTGCTGTCTTTACGACTGGGAGTTGACATAGTAGTAGTTGTTGTTGTTTCGGTTTCGTGTACTTGTAGATGTGCTATTAGCCGATGTGGCTTTGTGAACGCAGCCTCACAGTAGCAGCAGATATAGTGCCGGTGCTGATATCTATCAGACTGACTATGAACTAGTCCATGATGGCGGGGTTTAGTCAGTCCACGCTGGGGTTTCCCTACCATTGCTGTGCCTGACTTTCCTTTGGATCTGGTCAAATACTCAGAAAACGGAAAGACCAGTTTCCTGCGGTCCAATCGAGACCCAGTAGCCAATGGTCTGGATTTAGTGGATCGCTGGTTCAGATCAGGGGATCCGGCACCGTGGATTTTGAGGTGTTGACGCAAAGCTCGCAGTCCACCGGCAACACGCAGGTCACAGATGGGACAGACCACCAGCGGTGAAGGGCTACTGGTTGCTGAGACTGAGTTGGGATGATGAGCTTTAACATGCACCTACACACACATAACAATTAACAGGAAGCACGTTAGATTGTGCCAAATTTAATGTACTCCTTGTGCACTATCTGTCGATCGCAAAAACCTGCAACAGAATCCAGCATGAAGGTGATAAGATGACTGGTTGCAAAAATACCACTATTTGAAATTTTCCAGAATCTGAACACAGCAATGTGGTACAAGCTATGCAATCATCCAATCCAGTAAACAATTAGACCCACAATGTAGCCAGCAGACATCTGTCCCATTCAGCCACACCCGGCCTTCACCCTGGGACCTACTACTCATTTCCCATCCCACTAAAGGTAGGAGGCTGAGTTGACCTGAGCACTGAGCACACAAAAGGCTCAAGTTATTTTGTGGTATGGAGTATAGATTTGTTCTGCATTCAAATGTAACAATAGTAGTAGTGTGACTACTGAGTAATAGTAGTAGTAGTAGTACCTTTAGCTGGCTGGATTGTGCAAAGCCACGGTTACAAGTCCCACAGACATAAGGTCTTTCTCCAGTATGAATTCTCAGATGCTCTGTTAGATTACTGGAGTATGTGAACGTCTTGTGGCAGTAGCTGCATTCATACGGTCGGTTGGTAGCGTGAACCCGAGCATGGCTTGACAACTGAGATGCACGCTGAAACCTGCAATAAAAAATCAAGTCCAGCACTTGCTACTAGGTACTGCTTGAATAGTTAACCTCAGGATCAGAAACACTTAAAAACATCAGAAGTGGCAACAAGTTGGTATGAGCTAATGATACAGTGGCACAGTACACAACCATCCATTGTCAGCGTCAGCAAACAAAATTAATTTGTCACTTCAAAATTAACTTGTCACTTTCCGCACAATGTTACACAAAAGTGTGAAGTTCACTTCACAAACTTATAAAAAGTTATAGAAACTTATAGAAAGTTATAAAAGATGCGATCGAGCAGAAATTGAAACAACTGTTTGTGAGGTGTAATTCTATCCTCTTATGCACTACATTATGCAAGCTACTCAATGATTGCTCATCTATTAGACACTGAACATACACAGAGGCTTACTGTTTTCTAATACAGTGTAGTTTTGCTATAATATACATGATTGGCAATAATCAATCAAAACACATCTATATACTCCGTAGGTTGCAAGTGAGTCAGAGGTACTTTAAGCTGGAAAAATATTGCCCAGGGGTGGGCCATTTTAGAGGGCAATGTTGTTGAAAGCCATAAAAATACTGCCTTATCAGGGACTAGCCAGGGTTAGCATATGTCACATGAAATCCGAAACAACTGAATCCAGGGATGTTACTATAAAATGTAACAAATGAATACAATTCTCACTGTTGGTAGTCTTACCTACGACCACAATGTTCACATGACAATGACCTGGAGTGCTTTGTTGGTGATTTTTCAACGCTAGCATCAGCGGCGGTGGATTTGTTTAGCTCAGTTGCTACATCTGACTGAATATCTGTCGCTGTGTTTGACTGACTATCAGTGTTCACAGAAGTGTCCTATAAACACACCAAACAGCTGTTGCACTAGTACTGGCAGTGGTTGTAAAGAGTCTGCTGACAGTATGTACATCAGTCACTACTACTACTACAGCAGTGTAAGTAGCACAGTAATAGTATTACCAGTAGTAGTAATTACTCGTGGTCTGTAAGCCGGTCCAATGTAATAGTTGAGATTGGAGGTATAGTAAGTGGTGATGTGACTACTAGTAGTGTGAATAGTAGTATTAGTAGTAGTAGTAATAGTAGTTACCATAGGTTCGTGAACAGTCCTGACATGACAGTTAAGGTTGCTGGACTATCTAAACCTCTTCGTGCACAGTGTAGTGGTAGCATGGAGTAGTAGTAGTAGCAGTGTAACTACTACTTTCACTGTGTAAATAGTGCAAGTTGCAGTTCTATAAGTCAGTGTTTTTCAACCTTTTTGTTGCCACGGAACCCTACACAAGCGTGAAGATCACTCACGGAACCCCATGCATTGATCCGTGAGTCCAGCGACGTACGCGAGGATGAAGCTACGTACGGGGTGTCTAAGGACTCATTTCCCTAACAGGGCACTGAGGGCAGAACCGTCATGAAAACGACAAAACAGACAAAGATGACCAATATAAAATTTGACCGCATTAGTAGGCAGCAGTACTGTATGTTACTGTATGTAACCAAACACGACGGGTGAGGCGGTCGTCGACGACCACTTAGCCCCGCCACCGACCCAGAAAATTTATCACGTGGACGCCCTTGGAAAAGACAGGCCTTCGTGTCTCTAATTTTTTTAGCTGAGTTTTTAAAGAATTGAATTAACTAAGTAAATGGCCAAAAAATTTCGTAACCATAACCCTAATCAATACGTTTTTGTTTTCCTTTTCTATTTCCGATACTGCCTCAGAGTTGAATAATGTCGTGCGTAGGAAGCTTACGTTATGATATAGGCTTAAGCCTAAAATGCAAATATGTCAAAATTTTACTGACAACAAAAATGATCCAACACAGTGAGTTTATGCAAAAAGACGCATAGAAACGCAATTTCAAACAAAAAAAAATCGACGCTGAGCATTTCGACAATATTGTCTGGCGTGATTTTGCACGCTAGGTTATTCGTTACTGGCCAGCTGCGGAACCCTTGGCAGACGCTCGCGGAACCCTTGGGTTCCGTGGAGGGTTCTGCGAAACCCCGGTTGAAAACACTGCTATAAGCAGTACTACAGTTGACTCTGCTTACATGCACGGCCTTGGGACTGCAAGTCGACTTGCATGTAAGTGGAGCCAGCATTTAACCGTAGTTAGCTTATAGGACCATTGCAGTCATTTACAACATGCAGTTACAATAGGCGGTCATCCACGCCACAGGAAACAGACACCTCACACATCTCCTTCGCGGACATCAGGCACAGCATGTAGCACCTGATAATGGTCACTTCAGTAGTGTCAGTTTGTCGTCTGTCGTCTCAATCATGCTCATAGATAGCAGGTGGCCTAGCACTATTAACCCGCAGACTGCCGTTTGAAGTTCATTATGATGCTGCATGCTGCTGAGGTGGGGAGATGCACTGTAGCCCACATGATGCGTGGTGCTCACTAGCTCTGACTACCTGCATAATTCTGGGGTTTAGACGTCGTCACCAGCATCCCAGTGAGCGATAAGTGGCTGACTACAGGTGGTCTTACGTACACTGTGTCAGCCAAGTTGCTTATAACCGAAGTAAGTCATGGTGCTGGGACCAAAACAGTGCATGCTTATAGCCGAATTGTGCATATATGGCTAGTGCTTATAAGCGAAGTTGACTGCCAGTGACATAGCACAAACCCAAACGGGACTAGACGGACGGCGTGCAAATAAGCGAAGTGTGCTTATAATCGACGTGCATATAAGTGGAGCCGAATGTACTTAGTATTTATCAGAGGTTTGTGTGCAGTCCTGAATCCTGATGCAGTAGTTAAGGTTGGAGGACTATCTAAACCTTTTCTCACATGCAGTCTAGCGGTAGTACTGTAAAATGGATGAATGAATGTTTATTTGTGTTGCAGCCAAAGGGCCGGATTACGTCAATACATTTACAATGCAACATAGTACAAATGTCACATCAAATGTCAGATAAAAATGCAGTAGTGGTGGTGTGAGTAATAGTAGTGTGAGTAGCAGTATTACCCGTAATAGTAGTAGTAGTTACCGGAGATTTGTGAGCAGTCCTGATGTGATAGTTAAGGTTGCTGGACTGTCTAAACTTCTTCTCGCACTGCTCGCATTCAAACGGTCGTTCGTCCGAGTGAATTCTGAAATGCTCCGTCAAGTTGCTCGACTGCACGAATGTCTTGTTGCACACGGGGCATCTGTACGGTCGATGCTTCAGGTGGAACCTAACGTGTTGTCGTAGCTGACTTGCATAGAGGAATATCTTGCTGCAGTGTGGGCATGTGTAGGTGGGTCGGCCAGTGTGGTACTCGGGCTGCACGTTCAAGCTACTGAGATCCACATCGGTACCATCGTCACCACTCTTAACCACATCAAATGGGTTTCCTACAATCAGTCACACACTGCTCCCAATTTACGATACACATTAACACACTTGTTCATTCAGCAACAGTTTTTAAAACACAAATCATGCCATAAGTATGATCACTTCTTTTGCTCTGCGCCCAAAGTTAATACCTTAATAAATGGTTTTCAACTGAATTCCTATATTTCCAATTCTAGACTTTCCAGTCATAATTATAATCACAGACTGACCAATTTTCAAAGAAAAACTCCAAAATGTCAGGAAATTTGATAACTATCAGTCTGCGCTTATACACTGCACACTGTCCATATGTTTCATTGTTCTATTCACGTAAATGCCGACAAACCAAGCATAATGTAACTTAACAATTAATGTAGCAAAAAAATGTGCTAAATATTTCCAAATTAAGAAATTCTGTTACAGCCATATCGACCAAAAATGACCTGGCACAGCCAGGAATAAATTTCATAATTATATTCCTACAATTAATGGATCAACTCTGACAAGATTAACATTAACAGAATAACTTGTATGCAATATATAACGTTACTTACCATCTGACTCACTTGAACTTAACCTGAAAATAAACACAACACAGCTCAGCAACTCAAAACTTATAAAATAAAACCAATAATGTATTCCACAGGAACAAAACTGCTACTTGAGACAATCAGCTAAGACAGCTGGCAACAAAAAAAAGAAAATGGTTGAGTGACAAAAAAGAGTGCTTTATGTCTTGCCTACTGGAACCCTAATTTTTGTCCGCAAACTGCACTTAATGGCAAAACGTGTGGTCAAAAACAATCAAAGCATAGAGATGGCATCACGAAACAACATCGCATCTTAATTCATATCATCATAATCAGTAGTTGTGATTTGCCAACTGTCATCTCCGACAAGTACAGAAATGGATGAACATAGGCAGAAACATGAACCCATGCACAAATGGAGGGCATGAAACCAAAAGTAAATGCAACATCTGTATTATAAAAATGCTTAATATCTATGGCCTTCAATAAATTACACAAATAATTAAGACCTGACTAAAATTTGGACATTCAGCATTTATCAAGAGTTTTTAACTTAACACTAAGGTCCGGTTTTCCATCGCCAATCAAATCAAATTTGATCTCTGATTTACTGATCTCCGATTAACTTGATGTTCAGAATTGATCGTCGATCAACTATGTTTCGTTTTTCCATGCATTTTCGATCTCCAATTACGTGATTGGCAATTAGCTGTTCTGCCGTCAACTGAGCCTACTTTATGCCAGTCTGATTGGCTGATAGCTGACCTCGATTTGCAGTATTGTGCTAAATTACTCAGCATGCGCTGCGAGTGGACACCGTAGCTAGTAAATGTCGTCATAGCAATGATAGCAACGATATCGTCTGCTGTCAACAATACATTCTATCGCAAATCAATACGGGAGCATCTATCCATATTATTTCTTCACAAAACAATTGTACACAGTATAAATTCATCAGTGATTGATCATTATACCTGGAACTTAATGTTAATGTAAATTACTGATCTGACCGGCGAAGTGAAGCGATGTTTCTGGTGCGAATAAGCAACGAATGATCGCCACGTTTAATCGTAAATTATCTGACTTGATCGGCCAATATTCGGCCATCAGCTTGATGGGAGATTTGATGGACGATTAGCCACTAATTGGCGATGGAAAAACGGTCATTGAGGTGATCTCCAATCAAGTCTCATAGTTGACCGGAAATCAATTTAATCGGCCATCAAACTTGCATGGAAAAACAGGACCTAAATTTTTAAAACCCAATTCCCTGAGCCCTGAGCAGGTGTACTCACTGTGCAAGAATGCCAGCGACAGTGTTGTCATCGATGAAGGAAGAGCCTGCATTAGTCAGATGCTGTGACTGTGAGTCATCAGTGACAAGTGCTTGTGACTCATCAGCTGCAGTTGCTTGGGTACTGCCAGTGTTCACGGCACTGCAAACAATACACCAGATACAACAGAACTATACAACAATGATGTAATGTATTTTGCAGCTAAATGAAACAAAAAGCCAACATCACAGTAATACCAGCATTCTGAACAAAACTATCATTCAATTATGTAAAATGTATACATTACTATAAACAGTATTAAACATTACTAAAATTGTACCTGCTGATTAGCCTGACATACGGCTGATAAAAGTCTAGACTCAAACAGCAAGTTCTGAAAATGCCAAAAAATGTTTTAGCAAATGAAAAAAATCCTGGAAATGTTTTGACCAATAAACAATTAAACATTCATTCAAGTCAACAAATGCTTAATACAAACAGTAACATTCCATGCCAGACTAAGCAGAAATGATCTAAGGCTACACTCAAACAAAATTTCAAATAAGTTCACCCAAAAAACATTATAACACATTTGCATGCTAAAGTGACCAGGTTAGGCCATTAAACCATTTATGAATGATCAAAAATGTTCACAGTGTAAAAAAGAATGAAAAGATGGTGCTTATTACAGTGAGTTGTCAGTGGATGTATGTGACTGACTGCTATGTGATGGCCAGGTTGACTCCTTGTGTCTGTCTGCCGGCACCAGAGATGCATACTGCGACATCATCTACAGTAACACCACTATCACCACTATCACTAATGCTGCTGCTGCTGCTGCTGTTGTTGTTGTTGTTGTTGTTGACAGAGGTCTGGTGGACTGACATGGCTGCCTTAAAGGGTGCGCCGTGACATCAACACCACCTTTCTCGGTTGATCTGTCAGAACCTCCAACGATGGGTTCGCATCACCAAAAATCTCTAGTCGTGTTGACTCAGTTCCAGCACATTCCAGAAACCATTGTTCCAGAGTATGTGGGCTTCCCCGCATCTAGGACAAGTTGGGTCAACTGCTGTGTTAAGTAGATGCTGATACGCCTGTGGAGCTCGGTGGCCGAGTGGTTAGAGTGTTGGACTCAGGTCAACTTCACCAGAGCGAGAGGTCCTGGGTTCGATTCCTGGATGGACCCCTCAAAAATTGCCAGGCCTCAGGACAGT
>Ga0056128_1005549_pt1 | contig 15873 bp, 11 predicted proteins | sample WorMetLIZISLAND2_FD_71113 | JGI IMG/M metagenome (GOLD analysis project Ga0056128, IMG submission 71113) | Marine gutless worms symbiont microbial communities from Max Planck institute for Marine Microbiology, Germany - Olavius geniculatus... ...
CGATTTAACGCAGTCATCCTCCACGACAGCTTTCCCACGTGTTCAGACCTCTGGCCATCCATGGATTAGTTTTTAACTTTACCTTTTTTGTTTTTAACCCCCGGGATCTTTACTACCGAAGGTATTATTTAAAATTTTAATTAAAAAATTTTTAAAAAAACAATAATAATAACGGACTGGACTAATGGACTGACGTCATGTGAAGTGTCTGTAAAGTATTTTGTAGTACCTAGATTCTAAACTATTAAAATAAATTGTATCTAAATAGATTTTAAAAAGAGTATTCAGCATCTGTATCTGCATCTGGAATACAATTTTCCAATGCATCTTACCCAGCACAGTGTCTGTTCGTTGTGACTATGCGCTAGTTCACTCTGCGTGAAGTCAAACGTGTCAGAGTGCACAGGGGGTTGGGTTGTTCCATGCTGAGACGTCGAAGAATACGCGTCACTATGACCGTCATACCCGCTAGTGACAGTAGCACGTTGACCTGAACACAATTCACAAAACATCTTAAAAAATCCTAAGACATTTTTTGCGCTTGCGGTCATCTTAGGACAAGAAGCTAATTCACGTCGGAACATTTACGACATACCTTACAAAACCAAAGATATATCAGTAAATAAAATTTTATGTTCACTTTTGGTGGCTAAAACAATCTGTAAGTTGTAAATGAATAAAAAATATTAAAATATCTTAACGTTTTAAATATGAGGATAAATTTTATGAAAATAACTGTAAATTGGTTCCCCGGTGACAAAATGCCTCAACCGTTTGATACGTGTACCAAGCCAACACAACACACATGCATCCATAGCAAAAAGCTACATGACAACGTGTGGACTCCATAGATATACGCTCGGCCGAACCGTTCGTCAGTAGTAGGCCTACCCTATACAGCATTCGCGGTGACTATTTGACAGGCAGCCGGTCAAATAGCCTGTAGGCTATCTGACCGGTCAAAATAAAAAATCGCAGTCGCCATCTAGCGAATGACATTAAATAAAGTGTACGCGCTACTTAGTAGAATTCGCGTGATTATTGTGGTGTAATGTTTAGGGCTCAAAATTAGGGTTAGAGTTGTGGGTGAGGGTTTGGGTTAGGATTAGCGTTTTAAAAGATTTATGTGACAATAATAAACACCAAAAATTAGCGTAGAATATGAGTGGTAAATTCAATATTTCTGCAGGCAAGCTCTGCAGAAAACTTGCCGATCGGCTATCTGTGATGGTCTACTTGCTAGGCTTGAGGTGCTGGTTGGCCGACTGGCGTACCCGTGACGCTTCGGCTGAGGTCATCAGTTGCTCGGCTGCCGCCGTCCCTGCGGTGGTACGGGGAGTACCCGATACCGCCGCAGTGCCACGGTCTCAGCCGGTATGTATGAGCATGACTAAAGCTGTTCAAGGCGGTGATTGGTCAAAGGTCCGTCCTCGTAGAAACTGACGTTTGACCGGTCATGACCGGTCAAATATCCAGCCCTTACAGTGCCGGATATTTGACCGGTCACCGGGCTCGCTTGACGACTGACAAAATTTGACCGGTCATATAACCTATAGGCGATTTGACCGGCTGCCGGTCGAATATCCTGTGCTACAGCATTTGCTAAATGCGCTTGCCGCTGTTCCGCCCGGCCACCTGGAACTCTCTGCCAAGAAAAGTTCCTGACAGAAACTTACTAAGAACATTTATTTATTGCCCTCCCCTAAATTTCGGGCTGTCGGAAAGTTAGCCGAAAATCTTCTTATCGGAATATTTATGTTTAAAATGCAAAAATGGTGCTAAAAATCCTTACCTTAGGGAAATTTACAGTGTCTGTCGAAAAACTGCAACTTCCTGTCCCGACTACTTCTTTAACCTACGACGCCGCTATTTACAGTTCGAAGCGTTAAATTACAGAATGCCTTCCGGGCGTTCCAACGGTCAAATTTCTCCTCGCTCCAGCCGTCTGCATCAGTTTAATTATTACCTGAGAGTTTCTGACGACGGCGACCACCACGTGCTGATCTACCGTACAAACTACTTCCGGCTGACGCGCCGCCATACTGATCATGTGACTCAGCCGTCCAATCGTCTTCTGCCAACAGAATAATGACGTCATAATAACAAACGAGTGAAACTGAAAAACAATTTATTAATTTAGATTTCGCTATTTCGTGCTTTTCATTCTACAGGGTGCGCCAAAAAATTTTACCCCTATGCCATATTAAGCGATACCACCAACCGAATTTTTACATTTCACCAAAATTTTAACTTTTTTAATTTACTTACTTACGTTGCACCCGTTTTGAGCAAATGATGTCACTATGACGTCATCGTCATGGATACATTTACTGATTTTTAAGTGTTTGCAAGTGTTGTGAAATGTAAAAATTCGGTGGGTGGTCGCGCTTAATACGGCATAACTTTGTCAAAGTTGGAGATAATTGAATAAAATTTTGCAGGTTATCGTAAATCTGAATGGATAATAGGCGCGTAAAATTTTGTTTAAAAATCCTCAGCCGTTTCAAAAAAATTATCAGGAAACCTCAGGGGAGTAAAATTTTTTGGCGCACCCTGTATATAGTGACTTATAATATGCATAAAGCACAGGTTGACAGCAAGAGAGTGATTTGTACCAAGAACCGGGTAGCCGGACCAGGTTCCAAAATTTATTACCCGGTTCCAAATCCAGGTAATTGGTACCCGTTTTTTTTGCACCGATTACTGGTTAAGCTGATAAGAATTCGTTATTTGCAGCCTTTGTAGCAAAATTCAGTACTGCAAGGGAGATTTAAGTTGAGCCATTTTCACTGACTGACTATATAATTTGGTATCACAGACACATTTTAAACGTTTTATATGAAAAACCTTACTTTGTCATAAAATGTGAAGTAATTAAATCTGTACATGTCACTTCAACGTCGTTTTCCTTCACTTGCTTTTAAATTAAACCGGGTCCGGGTACCCGAGTAAGTGCAACCGGGTACCCGGTTCCTAAAACGGGTAATGCTGCAAATCATTGGAGTACAGACAAACAGCAGACACGGACACCCAGTCTGAGTATAAGGAAGCTCTACGATTGATGGTAGGGGACAAACTGTCAGTTCAATGGGATATTTTTCATTGATCAACGGGCTGATAACGATTACTTCTCATTTTGCAGTGTCACTTAAAGGTTTGTAGTAAATTTTCTCTTCTGGTTCCACTCGGAGTCCCGGGGATCGGTGACGGAGGGAGTTATCTACTGACTGATTATACGTTTAGTTAATAAATTATTGACAGTGAATAGGCAGTTTTATCTAACTTATATAGAATTATCTTATGGTGCAGATAAAAAGCAAAAAAAGTACAGACTATCTTATCCCTTTCTAGTCAATAATTATGCAGCCGAGACGCCGCGTTCTGAAAGCGAACTCACGTTGGTTGGAATCGCTGATAAGAAATTCGATGTTAGTTCGACGACGTCGCTTCACGTGCGGCTTCAGCTTGCCCGCAGTCGACTCTGACGACACCTAGCGAACGTAGCACGAAACCGCAATAAATGCAGTAGCAGCACCGACTGTATAATTCGTGACAGCACGACATCGTGTTATCAAACTGTGCAAATGTACTTTAAAAGTTTAAAAGGTAACACATCTTGTTTAGTGGTGTTTTGGCGGCGTAACGGGAAAGTGTCGGACATACAATCGAGAGGTTGTTGATTCAATTCCCGGTCGGGTCGCTATCAACTGGAAGGGTGACTGTCTGCAGACAAGTAAACCATCTCAGTATGCAACCAGCACCAAGGTCAACTCAGCCTTCTATCCCTACGGGGATTTCGGTAAATCGAGTACCGGCCTAATTGGCTGGGGTTAAAATGGGGTCCGTTCACCGCTAACGAGTGGCAGGTAACACGGTGTGATCCCGTATGGCAGGTGACGCTCCGTAGCTCTGCGATGGGTTTACGATAAAAATCTATACACAACCTTTAACCTTGACAGCACAGCTTAAGATGCAGGAAACCGACCTGGGCAGAGGTGAACGGCTGAGCATCTTCGAAGTCCGTCAAATCATCATCATCATCAGCAGCAGCAGCAGCAGCAGCAGCTTGGTCGCCGTTCGATCTCTCGTTCTTCGTCACTGCAGTTATGATGTGTTTGCGTCGTTTCACGGTTGTTCCGCCCGGTGGTCGTTTACCAGTCCCCGCAGTGTTCCAGCCTGTTGCTCTGGCTGCAATCTTCTTCGACGACTTGCCAGCAGACAGTTTGCCTACCGCCGTAAAGTGACCATGACGCTGCGATCCAGACGACGACTGCGTCTCTGTGGTTGACTCGTCATCGTCGAAGTAGACGATCGGCGTCGTCTTGCGACTTACGCCGATGGCAGACGCCGATGACGTCACGCAGCTGTTGCAGGTGCTGTGCAACGTCACGCAGCTGCTGCTGCTTCTGGGGGCGTGGTCGTCTGACGCCGAGCAGACAGCAGTGACAGGGTTGAGCCTCAAGCTGTTTGCCGCTGACGATTCACTGTGGCAAGTTACCGCAGTCGTCTTGTCTGGAACGCTCAGCGGCACTGAGAGATCGCCCGCGTCGTGGTGGTAGAAGTGTAGTTGTCGACGCGCCTTGGCTGAAATACTGCCTCTGTTGGACCCCCCGCCTCCTCCTCCGCGTCTCTTGTCAACTGTCTGCTGGGCGCGCACTGACCGTGAGTGACCGGCCGTAGCTCCGCCGGAAACAGACAGCGACGCTGCGACAGAGGCCGAGTCCGCGTCAGATTTCTTACTGAGGAACTTGACGTACTCGGTCTGATGAGAGGACACACGCCCACCACCTCCACGGGTCAGCCCGGGCGCCATCAGAGCCGGCCGCACGTCCTTGGCGGGCGGCGGACGAGGCTCCAGTGGGCGTGGCTCGAAGGGGCGTGGCTCAAGCGGCGGGTGTCCGGAGGACACGGACATGGTAGAAGCAGCGGCAGTCAGCTGAGAAGGGCAGGCGCTGTCGTCATCGGTGACCGGCGCAATCGGCAGGCGGCGGAATGCGCCGGCCGGAATGTCGTTCTGCGGCGGCGGCTGCAAGGTGCTGCTGGCGCCCAACGTGGAGCCGCCGATTGCCGGCGTCGTAACAACAGGAGCAGAAGACTGATGAGTCTTTGCGGCGTCCTTCATGATGGGATGAACGTTCGCAACGGGCACGCAGCGCGGCGTGCTGGTGGTCAGATGATGTGCTAGAAGGCTTGACGAGGGCGCTGGTCGCTGCTGGCGATTCATCAGCTGCGCCACGCCGGCGAAGTTGCGCTCTGCGACAATCGACGAAGCACCGTCACTTCGATCATCCACGGCTGCAGGACCCTGGCCGCTAACTTCACTTAAACTGTGGAGCGTCGAGGGTGAAAGACCGCTGCTAGCACTGAACGCTGCTCCTGCAGCGGGTGATCTGTCGCTACCCGTCCTCACGTGTTCAGACGAGTCCGTCATGATGTCTGCCGGCGTCAGACTGTTCCAGACAAACCCCGCTCCTCTCAGCTGAGGTTCCGCGGCAGCGCTGTCCAGCAGCTGTGTCGATGACTGACTGTCCCGTGGCGTGAAGTACAGACCCCCGCTGCCGCTGCCATTGTCTACATCTCTCGACGGATCAAGACGATCGACCAGCTTGACCCGATGTGACCCCGACATAGGCTCCGCCCCCGCATATGACGTCACAGGAAATGACGTCAATGTCGAGAAGACCTTTGACCCGAGCCGTCGACTGAGCGTTTCTTAACGGCATATCAGCACACAATACGACCCCAACTCAGTGACAAATGTACAAGTGTTTAAAGCACTTGACTGTGTTTTAAAAGATAAAAAAATGTTAATGTAATCTAATATAAAAACAACAGTATATACAATGACAAAAGTGTGTGATAAAATCCTAGACAAATGAGCCATAAGAACTATTTGATTGCAGGGTGGTGGCTGAGAGCAATACTAACAACCAGTTTACGCAGTGGACGCCTTCGCATCTCGATCTAATAGTCCCAGCATAAAATGACGACGAAAAGCATTAAACCAAAAAAACAGATTATAATTTTAACAACGATAAAGAATCATGCGACATGATTCTCTAGTGAGATCAGCATTAAAAAGACGACTGATGGGGAAAAAGGAAAGAGGAAGACCAAAGAAAATGGTACTGGCTACTGGAGAGAAGTAAAGGGAAGGTATAGCTGCGTTTTGGATAGCCTAACAACCATGAACAAGTTTAGTGCGCCACGGATAATTAGATACTCTATGCTGAAACACGAAAAACAAATTTACTAGTATATTGCATCAGTACAAAAAAAAAACTTTTTTGAATTTTCCGTCTGCCGTGCCGTCAAACAGAAATTAAAAAAACTATTAGGTAAAAGTATTAAAACTATTAAGAGTATTATTATTATTAGCATATTTATAATATATTTATCCGTGGCACATTAAACTTGTTCATGGTTGTTAGGCCATCCAAAACGCAGCTTATATATGGTGTTTACGCGATCCAGCAAACGTCCAGCAAACGTCCAGCATTACAGTATTGGCACGTGCATTTTAACACATTTGCTGGAAGTTTGCTGGATCGTGTAAACACTCCATTATCTACAACTCAAAAAACTAGTACAGGAAAGAGCAAGATGGAGTCAATGAAAACGAAAACCTGCCCACAAAAATACGTACAGTCCGAAAGAAATAAAATGAGATGAAATCAAAGTTGCAGCATGCAACTTTTATTCCATTTCTTTCCATTGCATTTCTGGCGGTCTGTACGCGCCTTGAAGGCAGGATGAAACAGAAGAAAAAATTGTTACTGTAAAATCGCTGTGCACTGTTAACTGTTTTAGTCTAAAAATCTTAAGTTTTTTTTCGATATGTCTTGTCACCGTTATGGACCATGGACTGTACAATTATGTATTTTTCTCTATTTTTTTCTGTTGCTCCCGTCTTCTTTCTCTGTGTTGTTTATTGTCTGCCGTTATCGGTGAACTAAAGACTACCAAAATTTGTATTTACCGTCTAGTCGCCGAGGCTGGAGAGAGCTGGCGTGTAGGGCGCTGGGACGTAGTGGGGCGGGAGGTGGTGTGATGTAGGCTGCAGAGACAGATGACGGAGAGCCGGCTATGAGAGGTGGTGGTTCAGTGATGTGTTCTGATCTACCTGCTGCTCCACCCAGTACTGTGGTGACGCCACGACGTTCGTACGCCTTGCCCCGCTGGTGGTAGCCGCCGCTCGGTCGTCCTGAAATCAAACCAAATGAAATCAAACCATTTGTCAGCTCACCAAATCAGAAGCAAGCAGTTATATCCCGTTTACAAAAAAAAGCATAAATGGAGCAAACATGAAGCAAACGTATTCAAAACACACGTGCACGACGTGTGCTCTAAGTTTGCTTCATGTTTGCTTCATCGTGTAAGCGGGGTATTACTGACAGTCTGGACAGCAAGGCAAGAACACTAAAAGCTGCCGCACTAAGCTAAAGCCGACATAAAATTAAAAGCACTTTAGAAAACTAGTCAAATCTAGCACAAATATTGCATTTTTAAACAACAATTATCCGACAGCCAAAAATTTAAGGGGGAAAGAATTGTCTCCCCTGCCGCCCCCCCTTTTCCCCAATGATCGTCAGTTTCAGTGAATAGTTTATCTCTCACCAGCGGCGGCGTAGTTGATCCGTGCGAAGGCCGGGTGCAAGACGCTGCTGCCCTGCCCCGTGTCTTTGGCCCCGCCCATTAGTACTTCCGGTGGTGGTCGGTGCCCGTTCACCACCACGCTGACGTCACGAGCTATGACGTCACGAGCCCCGCCCCCACGTCGTCGCTGCTCGTCGTCGCCCATCAGCCTCACAGACGACGTTGCTCTGAGTTGTCCGCTGGTCCGCGGTCCATGGAGTCCAGAGCTTCCGTGAGCTGACCCAGCCGACGAGACGTGCCGGATGACAGGTACCGCACCTAGTAGCACATACCGTATAGCAACTTATCGTTAGCTAATAAATGACATTTTCCGTTTACGCTGCTTTCTGGTTCACACTGCACAGAAAAATACATTCCGCAACTCAATTCGATTATGTTTCAACGGTCAACCGCTGACGTTCCAACTTCCCCCACCCTCAAACATTCTGAACCCTGACATTTCCAAGCCCGTTTTCGAAGACCTACGACATCCCCGCCCTGGACTGATAGGCAATACAATACGTACGAACAAAAAGCTGCGAACAATTTATTCAGTACTATATAAGCGCTTATATATAACGAGTATAATCAAGAACTGACTGCCAATATTTACGACGCCGACGAGACTCGACTTTTTGAGAGAGGAGGAAGGTCCGGGGGGAGGGAACATCCAAAGGTGGGGGAATATATCCAGTGCAGAGATGTCCTACACTTGGAATCTGCTACAACATTCTGTAATACCCCGTTTACAAGATGAAGCTGGCTCGACGAGCTGGCTCTAGTTAGCTGTACGAGCCAGCTCGATGTTTGCTCGATCGTGTAAACACCCTATAACTTACGCCAGGACGCTACTTACCGAGGCCGAGACGAGGCACATCAGGCGCCGGTAGAGAGTGAAGCTTTGACAGAGGAACGGGTGAGCGGGCCACGTGAACACTGCGCACTGCAGCGGACTGACGGACCACTCCCCCTCCACACATCGCCAGTCCACCGCGTCTACCACCTGACATGGACAAAGAAGACTGTTTATTTATCAAAACACGCAAATATATGGTTGTCCAGCAAAAAAACGCACACAGATTACAGCACCATAATCTTGCAAACTCTTACGTCATAAAAACCGCATGACTCTGTGACGTATACGCGATATAACCAACACCAAGGTCAACTCAGCCTTCCATCCCTCCGGGTTGGGTAAATCGAGTATCGGTCTGTCTGGATGAGGTTAAGGCAGGGCACGTTCATCTGTGTTGGGTGGCAGGTAACACTGTGTGATCATATATGGCAAGTAACGCCCCGTAGCTCTACAAAGTAAGTAAGTAAGTAAGTAAGTAGATGCATATTTAAAGTGCACAATGTCAGCCAGTGGCCGAATCTGAGGCACTTGGCTGAGCCACTAAGAAGAGAGGTAGGCCTGCTGGAAACACTGCAGGTGACTGACGTACCACTCCCCCTCCACACATCACCAGGCCACCGCGTCTACCATCTGAGCAGACAGAGAGGGCAGTTTATTTACCAAAACACACAAATACGTGGTTTTCCAGGAAAAACAGCACAGAGACTACACCACTATATTTTTGCAACCCCTTACGTCACAAAGAGATATCACGAACTTTTAAGCTGTTAAATAGGTCATGAAATAGGCTATTACCTGGCCCAGTGGTATCCACGCCGAGCATCCCATATCCGGCAGACCACGGCCCAGGGTCAACATTGGCGGTGCGTGAGCGTTTCACAGACAGATCTAGGGGTGAGTCCAAGTCGAGATCGCGCTGCCCGGGGCTTTGTGGTGACGGGGATCCACGTCTCTTCCTAGCCGCACTGGCGAGGCCGCCTCCTGCGGTCAGATCCAACGGCTGGTCGTCATCCGGCGTGTTGTTGGCGCCCAACGTGGGGCCGATGCGGTGGAACGGTGAGACATGCTGGCGCTGCCGGTCATCAGACGCCGCCGTGCCGCCATCACTGAGATGCGGCGTCGCGGATCCCACAAATATCTGATCCACCGACGACACGCGGCACGACGACATTCTGGTTGTTGAATGATCCGACCACCTCTGACCTCACTCGCTGCCGCAAGACATCACAAACTCAGTCTACAACAGTACAATATAAACACCTTATTTTAGCGTTACAACTAATTATCCATTAGCTACACCAAAGTCGAGGTTGCAGTCCTTCCCGATCCATAACGCTGATATAGGGCGGCGCTGATCGCCAGCGCCGTTTCCTTAGCCCTCAGCCAGACACCAGTTTACACTGCGGGGTGACCATGGATACGTGGCTAGTGCATCGCACGGTGTGCCTGTTTACGTCCCAGCTTTTGTTTGTACTCATTGCGCCTGCCCACGGAGGAATGGCCAGGCTGAGTTGGATGCTTAAGGTGGGTTCAAAGCCACAGAAGTAAATTAAATTGAAATGAAATTATATAGTTCTGCTGCTACTGTTTACTTCATCTCAGTTCAGTTAACTTGGTTTGCTCTGTACGCGCCTTTATGTCGCCGGCTGGCATGTAAAACAAACAAAATGTTGCCAGATGCTTTACAATGCCTCCGCCTCTGACTGCAGGCAGGTATCGGCGAAAATGTTACATTTTCATTTACGCTTCCCTTTCTACATCCGGCTAGCAAAATATCTAAAATATATAACTTAAAATAATTGGGTTTTGAGGTTTTTTTTGTTTTTAAGGGGCAGTGCCCAAAGTCAAAGTCACAAGGTCGAATATTGATTCAGCTTTGAGACGGGCGAAGGCGTCCATATGCATGATGATTCGATGTCCAGTAACTATCATCTATTTTTACATAAGACTATACTGACTGTACAGCTTAATACAAGCAGAAAAGAAGTAATTTGAGTAAAGCTCATGAGACGCGCGACAGCCTTAGCATTTCTTGTTCGCAGGTTGTCTTGGTCTACCTCCAGCCATTTCCTAGCAATTCACTATTGAATTGTGCCTCGCAGCCGAAAATCGCAAAAAAACCTAAAACCACCTATTTCGGAGGTTCAAAGTCATTCAAGGTCATCGATCTTAATACCACTAAAAAGCTCGTGACCAGCGCTTGTTATAATAAGCAGCATGTATGTGCCTATCTGCAACCGTTTTCACGCTTACACGAGCCAATAGCGGTAAAATGACCACTTTGACGCCCGCGTGCGCCGACCTCCTTGAACCAAGGGAGTTGCGACCTGGATTACTAAAATCGGCGTTTAATGTTAAATATTTTATATGCAGGTTGCCTTGGTTATCTCCAGCCATTTCGGCGCAGTTCATTCTTAAAATGTGCGACGCAATTTAAAATCGCCAAAAAATCAATAAAACCCCCTATTTTAGAGTTCAAGGTCGTTTAAGGTCGTTGATTTTGGTGTCAATGAAAGGACGTGCGAGACTTCCTATTAGTGATCAATAGTAACATAGACCAGATCTCGCACCGTTTCTGAGATACGGCGACTTATTGGCTGGTAATGGCCGATTTTTGGACCCCCCTTTCATTTAGCGCCCTCGATCGGGGTGACCCATTTCGAATTTTCTAAAAAGCGTTACGGATCCCAAAACAAAAGTCACTGTGGCAATCCACAGTGAAGATTTCGTGATCGTAGCTTGCGTCGTGTTGACAAAATACTGCAGTGTGACAGACAGACAGACGGACACCTCGACGACGGCTTAGACGCCCGTAGCATTCTGCTGTCGCGCATAAAAAGTATAATAGCCATGGTGCATTCATACGATGTGTGTAAGATGCATAGATGATACAGCTCAGCGGCTGTAAGTGTGAGAAATCAGCTATAAATTGCGTCGGAAATAATATCCATCAATTACATAGCATCCGATAATAAACCCACGTTTTCAGTGCGATATTACAAAATCGCAATCTAAGAGCAACGGCAAAATCATTTAATTAAACATTCAAGTTATATTAAAACATGGTTGCACCTTATCGTATTTTTGGATCAGACATTTCCAGCGTTTAAAGTGCATAAATAAGCACGGCGTACATAGTCAAGTTTGTAACTGCCAACGAGAACCTTGTCTTGTGATTTAAAATTCGGTTAGTTTTTCAATGCAAAATGTCAATAACGTATTTAGAGCTGACCACAGTTTGATCGTACATTACATCACTATATCACGCACATTTCTACGACGAAATTTCAACACAAAATGACCAAAATTCGCTCTGAATCTATACGTTGAACTGGTGATCATCAGACGACCGTGCAATAGGCCTAAAGAGTTTGTCGGCATACAGTCTAACAGTGACGACACACTGGCCAGTTTTCCCACCCCAGAAAACTGGCCAGTTTTCTGGGGTGGGAAAACTGGCCAGTGTGTCATCGCAGTTACACTGAGTTGCAGCTGGTAAATGATTAGCGGAGCTGTTGAGCATTTCACACGTTGTCGCCGCAAACTATTTATCACCACGACCTTGCCCACAACTGTTGAACGTCGTCGCCATGGCGACAACGTTACCATAGCAACAGACGCTTAATCTGTTCCAAGACAAGTAACAGTTCCACCTATAATGTTCGTTTTATTAGCGTTCGACGAAACGTATAGATATAATCAGAGCAAAAAACTTCAACAGTTACAAAGCTATGTAAGGGCGATATGAGTCAAAACTCTTAAACAGCAAAAATGGTTTTGGGGCGATATTATCGCGTGTTGAATTCCAAACTGGCCCTTACAAGACTAACCATTCTAAATACTTGAAAAATATTACTGTAGGCCTATATCGGGACAGACAGACAGACGGAGGAACGGACGGGCAAGACGCATAACGCGACGTGTGCGAGTACAGCTGCGCCTCAGAATAATGAGAGCTGCAGCGCTGGTGCAAGGTTCATTGGTAGACATACATGTACAAGCACGAAGGTGAATGACATACAAAGCACAACAGAGCGTGAACTGACTCGCTGACTAGCTGATATATATCTCGACCTCTGAGCGATCAGTGAACGAAATCGAACAGAACAAGATCGTCACGCAGACAGAAAACGCACAAAAACCCGTGTGAACTTGACCAAAGAAATTCAACAGGCTTCCACTAGCATAGCCAGGAATGGAAATTGGGAGCACGAACCGTTCCCCTTCCCTTTCCCATCTCTTTTCCTCTCCTGCCTTAATTCCCTTCACCCCTCCCATTTACTCCACTTTCCTCCCCCTTCGCTGCTCCCCTTAAAAAGTAGGATTCCTAAAATCCGGCTAAGAGGTCCGGGGGAGCGCTGTGAGCTCCCCAGCGAGGTAGAATTTGGTGCATTATATCGTTAAAATATTAGATCTGGTGACAACAATTATGCTTATTTTCCTGAGAGTCAACTGATCAAATTTAATGCAGTTTAAACGCGTGCTTGTCTTGTCTACAGGAAGGATTGGAAGAGGTCAAGCCCGTCGAGAGGGTAGGGTAAGGGGTTAGCTACCCCGGGCCCCGCGACGTTTGGCCAGAAATATAAAGTACGCCAGAATGTACCATTTTGAAAAGAAAAATTCAAAAATTTTTGCACAGAGGGGCCCGTGAAAATGTTTCGGGGTCCCGCGAGAATGTTTCCTCGGGCCCCGCTGTGGCCCTCGACGGGCCTGGGGAGGTGGAGTGGGCGTGGGCCCCTACCCTCTTCTTGTCTACGCCACTGCAGGCTTCTATAGAGATTGCCCAAGTGGGTGTAGGACATTTTCCCCTGGACATGTTCCCCCCGGACGTTTCCCCCTCCCTATACTGTTACATGAGAATCGATCGAGCGCTAGATTGGCATAATTTTCAGTGTCATCATGGTAAAAGAATGCAGCAAACATCAAATACTCTTGCGTTATCCTTAATAGGCCAAAATAATACATCAAACAAAGGGCAAGTCTGAAGAAGTCTCAATTCTTAACTTCTGAAGAAAGAGCTGCGGACGGCGACGTCAAAGTCCCACTGAAAGCGCAATGTGTTTGCCACAGCAAAAAGAGCGTTTGCAATGTGTCAAATTTTGCTTTCTATATGTAGCCTACGTGAAAATATGTGTGTTAGCTACTTCTACTCTCCGGTTCCAGTGTGCATCGAGTCGAGTTTAATCGTCTCATGGGCGCGTAAGCCTACATCACTAATTGCTGTTAACTGTCGCGCCTACTAAGACTCACTGTGTTTGAAAAATACTCAACGGCGTCGAAACTTCAAAAGCGGAGTTGCTTTTGGTGTTGCAAGAAATTTCTGCTTAGGCTTGGCGCTGACTCTGATAATATGTTGTTGTTGTTACTGGCCAATGGAAAAACGTTCTCGGCACTTGAAAAGCAGGGGGAACGACCGGGTGGGAGAAATGTCCGAGGGGGAAACGTCCGCGGTTGACAGGCCCAGGGGGGAAATGTCCGGCTCCCGCCCAAGTACATGTTCGTGCTTAGTTTAACCAAACTCACTTTTATATAATGAGACTTGTACGACAAAATGGTACACAGGCGAAATTCAATCGATGGATATATTATAGCCAGCATATTCTGCCGCATGCACAAAACCAGAAACCGGAAAGAGGAAAAAAAATTCTGGTAAATATGTATGGCCAGCACGATCCGTTTTACCAAAAAAGCGTATTAGGCTCTAAGCTTCCAGTGAAGATCACGTTAACATTTTTTAGTCGACCGAACGTACGTAACGGTCGAGCTTATGGTCGTCTGTCGTCTGTCCGTCCGTCTATCTGTCACGGATGTATTGTGGCTAAACGATGCGAGATAGGGCCTAGGTTGCTATTGATCACTAATAAGAAGACGCAGACTGGCATTTTAATGACATGAAAATCATTGTCCTTGGATGACCTTCAAGGGTCATAACGCACAATGGTATGCCAATCGTGTGGTATGTGGCTAAACAGTAAATCGTAGGGGGTCAGCGATAGTACCATCGGATAGGGCGCTGGCGACTTCAATAGGCTGTCAATAGTAAGTTAGTAACCAAGTCTCCATCTGCATCGGTTTGACCGCTATTTTCAGTAGAAAGTTTCAAGCTATAAGCGCCAGTGACCGTATCTCGGAAATGGTGAGAGATAGGGCCAACGTTACTGTTAATCACTAATAGGAAATCGCATGCGTTCTTTTATATAAGATGAAAACATCGACCTTGTATGACCTTGGAGATCACTGACAACCACTCCGATCGGCTATCCTAACGACAGCTGAGCTTCTTGTAACGAATCTGCTGAGAACAATATGCGACAGAGTTATAGGGAGGTTCTAAATGTGTAGAAAGTCTGTTAAGCTATATACTGCATCACTCCATAAAGCGTTCGTAAAACTATCACCTGAGCCCATGCATAGCATATGTCTTCAGCAATATCGACAACGCGGTCGTATATGCATATACGCGAGCGACACAATATAGAGCTGGGCAATTCGTACAAAATATCTACTCGATTACGTTCGATTCGGTGTTGCAGTACTCAGTTCGATACTATGCTTAACAGTCAATATTTCTATACTATAGCTTTTTCCCATACGTTCGAGACAAACGTGAAAATACTTTTTGAGCAAACGTAATGCTAAAAAAATTTATTTATTATACCTTTTTATGCAAAATCGAACGTTTTATCATGCACAGTACGCCTACTGTGTCCTTGAACCACTTTCGTAGTTTACGGCATGTTAAATTTGTTTTTCAATCAACAACAACAACAATAAATAATAATAATAGGCCTAATCATCCGCAATTCTCAGAAAGAAGTACAGTGAGTCTTAATGTCTTTTTATAGAAAACGCAGCTTCTCAAGTCTACTAGTCTATATTTCTGATTTACAAAAACGAATTCGGTGCAAAAATGCATATAGCCCATCTCTAACATAACACAGACCCATTTTCCACGCACACAGGCCTATAAGCTCAGCAATGGCGCGCGCAGTAGGTAGCTGCTTCCGAGATAGCGTTTCTACGTGAACCTGGCGCAAAACGCGTCTACTGCAATATCTCACTGCAGGGTGGGGCAAAAAAGTAGCCCCCTAAAGTTTTTTGCCGTTTTCTCAGCAATCGCTTAGAATTTTAACATGGAATTTTACAGATTCATTTACAGAAACGTTCTACATCTAACTGCTAAGTGAAATATGATTCTGTGGAAAAACGACGAAATTGTAGACTTCTAAACATGACCGCCTACCGATTTTTCAGCATTAAAAATGTTTAAGCTAAAAAATGCTATTTAATTTTCAAAAACCGGTTACCACGTTACTGCCGATGACGTCACAGTGACGCTTTGACAAACAGTAATTTATTTTGTTTATAAATTATCACTAAAT
>Ga0056128_1005550_pt1 | contig 15872 bp, 9 predicted proteins | sample WorMetLIZISLAND2_FD_71113 | JGI IMG/M metagenome (GOLD analysis project Ga0056128, IMG submission 71113) | Marine gutless worms symbiont microbial communities from Max Planck institute for Marine Microbiology, Germany - Olavius geniculatus... ...
TTAGTAAACTACAGCTGATTATAGCCTTATACGTCGTCTACATTTGGCTGATAGTATTCATTCTGACATCATACACTTTATCTTCATTGCGACTAGGTTATTTTATGACGAAAAAAGACTCGCATGACATAATTCTGCTTATGATAAAAAGTAAATGAAAGAGTAAAAACACTGGAAACGAATATGTCTAAGCCACAAAATGTCATGCTGGGCGCTCTAAATGCAGCTACAGTATGCACGGAGCGCGCCTGCACAAAACGTCTCGACGAGACGCAATAGCCCGAGACCCGAGACTAGACCGAGACGAGACGTTAGTACGTCTCGAGACCGTCTTGAGACCGAGACGTCATTGTTACGTTTAAGTGTATTACGGATAAGTCAATTTTGCCATTTTAATTTCGACGTCTTATATCGATATCATGCAAGTCGCAGCAGGGCAGCCGCTTGGGCAGATATAGTAAGAGGGAGGGAAGGGCTGAATAAGGAATCACAGGCTGAACGGTAGTTCAAGCCATGTGTTAACGGCGACTTCTTTTTCTTATGGGAAAGCCAAACATTCGACCCCCCACAGAATCAAAACCCCTGATCTGATTGAGATAAAATTTGGCACGGTTGATTACGTCGGCTAGCTGACCCGTCATGCAAAATTTCATATAAATCTGCCCAAGGGGGACTTCTCGGCAAATAAGTGAAATATACGCAAAAATTTTTCTAGCTATACATAATGCCTTTTTTCAGAAACTCACCTACATGTCAGACCCTTCGGCGGATTTTTGCGTGCGATGGCTCAGACGACGCGGTCTCGCGCAAGGATGTGTCTTTTGGGAATTAAAAAATTGAAATTAATATTTAACGTATTCATTCAAAATGTATAAAACATCAGTTTATACACTTGTTAACGGTATAAATTATTCAGCAGCACATTGACACACAGTCAGTGTGATGCGGGCAATATCGCCTTTTGTAATTTTTGCTGTTTTCGATGTGCAAGTCCTTAAATGTTACCGTTAACAAGTGTATAAACTGATGTTTTGTACATTTATAACTGATAAAGATTTCGTAACTGCTGCCAATGTCTATCTAATGCTACTAATAAACAGCTCGTTTCTCAGAAAACTTTAAAAACTTAACTATTTTTATGTTTTTTTTTTCAACCAAAAGTGCACCACAGACCGTTTAGCGACCGGGCTGCGTCCGGACCAGCTGAGTGCTTGCGGCTCTTTTCCAGACTTTTTAGCTAGATTAAAAAGTTGGTTTCCGCAAAAAGAGAGTCAAAAGAAAATTGAAAAATGGAAAGAAAAATAAAAAAATAGCAGAAAAGTGTTCTATAACTTTATCTAGCCTTTAATAATTTTAATATAATTTTTATTTTGCCAAATAAATGACAGTACTGAAAATTTAACTGCGTTAATTAAAGTTAACCAAACGAAATATAAAAAATGACATAAAACACAATGTTACTCCAGTATAGGGTTTCGTCGTAGGGGGATTCTGTCTGTACCCATCGGCATCATCATGATCATCATCATCAGCAGCAGCAGCAGCAGTGACGTCAGCCTATGTACGGTAGTGATCTCACTCGGTTCCAATACGAGATCTCATCGTGCGGTTCTGTAAGCGTCTTGTCCGTCGCTCGTTAATCCGGCGTCCGGAGCCGATGAATATCACGTAACGAAGCGCTGTGATTAAGCACGGCTTAGTGCAAGGGCGCATTAGTCACTTCACTGAGTTCACGCGATCTCTCTACACGCATTTCCTGGCGCAGGCCGTAATACGATTCGCTCGATTGCAACGCAAGTATGCAACTTCGATATAAGAATTTTTTTGTATTTCAGCGTGCTGTAGCCTACCAGGTGCAGCATTAGGCCTATAAGACGGCACTTTAAAGCATATTTTGACAAGAAGCCCAGCTGTCGATCGCTAGGGAAGACGCTATACAGTCTATACAGTTTCTGTTGCAGAACTGACCTTCAAGGTCATCCAAGGTCGATGATTTTCATTTCATCCAAAAAGGATTATGCGATTTTTTATTAGTGATTAATAACAACCTTAGTCTTATTTTTCACCGTTTCCGAGATGTGGCCAGTTTTTTTTTCCGTTGTAAAAAGCACATTTTTCTTACCCCCTCCATTCCACTCCAAATATGAAAATAAACACTTGCACTGCATATCCCAAATTTTGCACGCAGAGAGCTTTGACACAAAGCTAATTATTCGTGTGAAAAGTTTTTTTAAGACGTAACGCTTATAGTCACAATACACGCGTTACATTCGGACAGACAGACGAACGACAATCGTGCCATAAACGCGCTATATAGCATGGCTGTAGCGCGTCACAAACCGAACTCTTCGACGTTGCGTGCGATAAATGGGAACACACATCGACAAGTAGGCCTATTCCATATGGGCCAGTCTCTGCTTTTGTGCGAGTCTTTGATTCGCATCACATCATGGCATTAAGTAGACGTAGCATGATAAATGCTAGCCTATGAAAAAAACATTAAACGCTAAAACGCGTTTTGTAAAAAAACAAAAAAACGTTTATTAACGTTTGAGAAAAAGTCAAACGATTGATCACACGTTTCAGCTGAGGTTTGCTTGCATAGCAAATTGTTTTCATTGATTTAAACGTTAAAATATTCTCGCTGTGATTTCGCTACTCAGTCTTGTAAACTTACTTACTCTGGGATAAATTAAAAGTCCTTGAGTTCAATCAGAGAACTCACCATCAATCAGGCTTCAGTTCTACTTGTAGACCTATTTACGATGTATATGGGTCGCGAAACACCTGCTTAGGTGGTCTTAACAGTCTTTGACGGCTTAATTTGCTCCCGAATCAGTATCGTTTGAGCAGTAGCTAGATACATAAGCCTCGGAGTCTTAGCAAGAGTCGTGTGTTTTGGATGTATGCTGACCTTGATGTGGGTATTACGTGTAGGGGAGATGTGACTGGCATTTAACCGAGGCGTCTGCTTTTTTGTCGGGTCAACCTGCCTAAACTTGCACGGCGTCAAACACAACGGCCTGACCTACCGCGATAAATTAGGTCAGATTGTGTTGACGCCTGTAGTGAAAACTGCATGCGAATATCAGGGTGGATGGCCGCACATTAAGTTGGCATTGCGCACATTTTTGTGGTTTAATTGCAGTTTTATCGCAGTTGTGTCGCACTTGTGCAATTTTTTTTACATAAAACGATAGTTTCTTTGGACATTAAATTTAATAACAGTAGGTCTACGCTTAGAAATTGGAGTTAGGGTGTTCGGAACACTCTGTACGTGTGTATAATCTACTATCGTCCACGCATTTTTGCTCACGACACCGTTCTCCTGCCTCCCCCAGAGCATCCACCAGCTTGATTTATGACTTTGTCGCCGACTTTAACTGATACTTTTGAGCGTCACTATTTTAGATGCTCTCTCTAGACGATCATCGATTAAATAAGACAATGTCAAAGCTTAGGCTACAGCTAGTCTAAGCGATTGATCTCAAAGCATCGCTGACCAGGGTGCGTTCCACCAGTGCTACAGAACTACCTCAGCAGCTCCACTGGTTGCCGGTTCTTTAACGGATCAACTGGCCCACCCACATCATCTCAACCAGGACTATCTACCAACACGCACATTGCAAACATCGGACGAACTGTTATTTTCTGTCCACCGCGTCAGATCAAAATAGCCTACCCGACTTGACGAACTTCAAAGTTAATTTATCGACTGTTCAATGCAAATACACGATGCATTATGTAGAATGTAAAATCAGCCGAAAAAATTACGGTTACAAAAAAAACTAAAGCATGTTTAAATTGCCGATTTGAAAAAAAACTTACAAAAACGTGGGAACTTTTTTACGAGATCGTAAAAAAATCTATAGCAATAGCAAGAAGCGCATTAGAGGTTAATTTTTAACGTTATGCGCTATATAAATTTACGTTTTATTTCGGTCTTACTGACTTTTTACTTAGTCAAGAAGTGTTGTATGTTAGGCTCTGGAATCATGAAGAACTCTAGAACTTCATGACGATTGTTTTCGCGTTCATGCGTGTGTGTTTGTGTGTAAATACAGGTGTGCAACATGTTCATCGTGAGCCTGGCAATAGCCGATTTGATCGTCGGTTTGGTCGTCATGCCGATGAGCACGGTCTACATCTTCACCGGCGACTGGATGTTCGGCCTCGGTCTGTGTCAGCTGTGGATCGGTGTCGACTACACGGCCAGCACGGCGTCCATACTGAACCTGTTCATACTCAGCCTGGACCGCTATTGGTCGGTCACCAACCCGCTCAAGTACCTGCGCAAACGCACCACCAACCGAGCCCTCGTCATGATCTCGCTGGTATGAAAATCTTAATTCTGTTTGACTCTTGGAAATGTTTCGGTTTCTTACAATTTTTTGGTGGCTATGATCGGCTTACACCGTCGAAGTACATGGATGCAGTCCTGAAAACAGGGAAGGACTTCACTGTTAGACGCTTATTTAAGACACATTTTTATCAGAACCGGAACTACAGTAGCCTGCTACTGTATGTATTGTTTTACGGCCTGTTTTAGCGTTGATGCTTTATATAAATTAATGTTTTACTAACTAACTCAGTTAGTTAGTTACTCACTTACTTACACACATTACACATTGTCAAAAAACCTATGCTGACTGTGTAAGGATGACGTTAAAATTCTATTAGTGGTGAAAAGGAGATATTTGCAGTTCGGTATCTGCAACCACAATGTCGCCCTTATCGAGTTTATAAAAAATGAACAATTATTCGCATAGATGTTGTTAGATTAAATCTACGAGAACGGGCTTCCTGAAACTATCAATACCGGTTGTTTCTATGGTCACGGAGAAGTCAGTTTAATTTTTAGGTGTGAATGAATTCACAGGTAGTGTAGAAATAAAACTAAAGTGAAGTGGGTAATCAGGTACGCGTTGAATCGCCACATTTATCAGAGTACCGAGTATCATTTTTCGTCCAATTATAACTGCAGAAAATAGTAATTATTACAGGTGAGTGCTTTGGAGCAGGTATGGGCTATAGGCTGTTTCTGATGTTGAAAGATACGTCCTGCGTGTCATGAGATACGTGACGCTAATTAGTGATCGGCTTCAGGCTGCTGTATAATTTTGCACGCACAGCTCTGAGTTGCTGGCTGCTGGCTACAGGGTCTACCGCGCATTTAATCACGTAACACGTAAGGGAATACTTACAAGATGAGCTACCGTGGGCGGCATTTCCGTTTCCGAAGCATCGGATGCTAATAACTGTCAGATTCCCATTACCTAGTCGAGAACTTAAGACTACTGCAGTATACCGTGTTTCTATCTACTCGCTGCAGACTATGTAGGCTACGTGTTGTATGAATAGACAGTCCGTCGTATACAGAATCACGGAGATAGCCAGACTCAAAGTTGGTCATTTTCGATCCCACTTAACCAGACCCGACCTAACCCATTAGAGAAAAATAGACAATTACGACCCGATCCTAGTGAAAGTATACTGCTGACTGTGCTGAGATACTTTTGGAAAGATAAGCTCCTCTACGGATAATGAAGCTGACGAAAAGAAAACAATTTTAGTGATGCAGTTAGTCGTCGGTTTATCAGGTTAGTTTGTGATGTGTCGCAAAATTGAAATGTACGAAGATCAAAGTCATTCCACGGTTCCAGTGTCACAGAGTTATTATCGACAAAACCGCGCAGTGCAGCTACATATTTAATTATAAGCACATCACGCCGCTGCGACAGCAGTTGCCTTGCAGGTTTCCTGTTCAGAAACGGGAAGGTTCGTAAACCTTGGTCTACTTGGTCTACTGTCCGGTGTGGCTCCAGCTTACGACCTGACCGCCGACTTTCAGCTGGTCTCCGACGAAGGTCGTCGTCAGCTGCGTTCTGCCAACTTAAGGACATGTGTCGACAGCGACAATGGAGACAGGTGTTTTGTGGCTGAAACATTAACCTACCAGTTCGTCTGAGGCAAATCTTCATCAACCTTGAACGGCTGAGGATTTTTGTTCGAGTGTTGAGAATTTGAAATCCCGGCACATTGTGATTAACTGTTAATCCGCGCCTTCCAAGTTTTCATACTTAGGCCTACTTACTTACTTACTTACCTGAGTCATATTTTTTAAAATTCCAAATACGGTAGATTTCGATCAGTGTACCGGTAGCCGTACTAAATTTTTCGTTTAAATTATTCGCCCTAATATTATAAGTACACACTGTAGGCAATATGTGATGCTATTAAGTATGAATGCGTTTTGACTGGTTGACTGTACAGGGTGTGGCAAAAATGTAGCTCCCTAACGTTTTTCGCTGTTTTCTCAGCAACCGGTTACAAATTTACCTGGAAGTTTTACAGTTTTATTTACTAAAACAGTTTACATCTAACTGCCAAGTAAAATATGATTTTGTTAAAAAGCAACGACATTATAGACCTTTAACATGACCGCCTACCGATTTTTCAGCATTTTAATGCTAAAAAATCGGTGGGCGGTAATGTTAAAAAATCTATTACGTCGTCGTTTTTTAACAGAATTATATTTTACTTGGCAGTTAGATGTATAAAGTTATAGTAAATAAAGGTGTAAAATTTCAAATTAAAATCCCAAGCGGTTGCTGAGAAAACGGCGAAAAACTCTAGGGGCTACTTTTTTGCCGCACCCTGTAGTGATTAATTATTGACTTATTGAGTATCGGCAAGGTGTTTGGTTGTCACTACGTATAAAACAAAACAGTAAATAAACAAAACGTTACTTTTGCTTTTTCTGTCGTTTTGTCAATCAGTCATTCAACCAATCAGAAAACAAGACCGATATAAAAAGGGGAGATAAATATGCGCACACGTTTATTTCTGTTTTATTTTTATTTCATTTGTTTTTTTATTTTACACTTGAGCTTGTCCAAACAAAATTTAATGTAAAGGATTATTGTTTTGTTACTGTTTTTATCTGTGATTTATCTCATATGTAAGGACAACTTTGACTACATTATACGCACCGGTGTACATGCTTGTTATTCGTAACCGCGGATCATCCATTTTTATCCCATTAGTAGAGAAAAAGTAATTTCTTTCCGACTATTAATAAGCTTAACGAGAAAAGCCAATGTGATAATCATGTACTATTTATCTGGCTTTCGCGCAGCTTTTGGCTGTATTCGTATAGGAGTGGCTTACGGTCTTAGCACGAACTTAGGACGTCACCGGTGTCGGCCCACTTGATCGAAACGTCAATCAATTTAAATTGGATTAGCTACAGTTCTCCTGGATGCGGAACGTACGTTGTACGGCAGTCTGAATGGCCGCGTGCCCGTGGGAAATTGTGTTTTTGTATTAATGGCGCTATTGCGTGTAGACTACCGATACGCATTTGTCGGTTTTTTGAACCGCACGCACACCACCACCACCATCCGATGGATTTCACATTCTACAAAGCTGAACTGATCGCAAGCTGGGACCATAAACTAGCTACTTCTTTGTAGCGGATGCGAATAGTCTTGCACCATTGAATTGAATGAATACAGAAAGCGTCATTAATTAAGCAGCTGTTTTGAGCAGCCGAGTCTTGTACGGCCATTCGCTTCAGTCAATTTCTGGCCGACTGTTGGGTTGAGTCTTGGGTATGTATCTGTCTGTCTGTCTGTCGTCTGTAACGCATGCATTGTTGTTAAGCCGTACGTCGTAGGGGGCGGCGATAGTACCGTTGCATAGGGCAATGACGAGTTCTTATAGCTAACAATAGTAACCATGTAGCGTTCGATATAGCAGCATCACCATAGCGTGTATGGGACTGTAGTCAATTTGGAAATTCGTTTTCTTTCTGCGACCGGAAGTAGGACGCTGGCTTTCGGATATAAGCGGTAAGGTCGGCCTACCTTAATGACAGCTGGGCTTTTTGTTTATTAGGCGCCCCTTTAAACGAAAACTGAAAGAAAAATCACAACGAAAAAAAATGATTTCCGTAACAGCAGCTTGTGCTATTTCATGTTTTTAAAGACGAATGCTAACAGTTAGAGACGCCTCTGACTGATAGTTACAGACGTTAAACATATCGTCCCTTGTATGCAAGAAGTGCACAAGTACAAAAAAGTAAAAGTTGAGAAAATCAAAATCTATAGTTTGCACCTCGATTCTAATTTTTACAGCCTCGCCGTGTAAAATGTTGATACATTATAAAAGTATACTGTGTTGTAAATAACATGGAGATAAAATCAGTCTTACTGAAATGCATGCGACCGACTTATTGAGCTAGCGGCCACAAGTCGATGTTTCGATAAAAAGTTTACTTGTGCACTTCTTGCAGAACCAAATAAGCCATTTCGCAATTGTGCAGGTGGTCAAATTATTGTATTATAACAAAATTGATGGTTAAAAATAACAGCATTAACTTAAATTACCAGGTACATTGTAAACTAAGCTATTCTCATCTATGATTGCTTATTCTCAATTACGAATAAAGCCTGAAGTCGAACGAACAAAATTGTGGAGACATGGATTTTTTTGATATTTGCGAACGTTTTTCTGTATTTTTTACAGTAAATGCATTTTAACGTCGTTTTTATTTTTTGAACGTTTTTGTATTCAAAAACGTGAAAAAATCAGTGTGAAAATGCCTGTAACTAAAACATTTGTTACAAAAATTAACTACACGCAAACGACATTAAGGTACAAACCCCCCAATGGCAATTTATTTCAAAGGCCTAGACTGAATACAAAACATAAATACACTGTTCAAGCAAAGTAAAAAAGAGCAAAATACTCGAACAGCAAAATGCCTAACAACTGCTAAGGTCTACAGGCTAAAACTTGGTTTAGCAGGTACCGGTTACAATCAGCCACAATAATGATTACTGCTGCAGGAACAGTTAGAAACTCAGCAATCAGTAATCACTGTACACTGTTTAGTGCGGTGGGAAAAAGAATAAACAACAGCAAAATATAAACCTGCCGGCATCAACTACTGTCCCGCGCGGTCTAATTAACCAAAAATGCACTGAGAGAATATAAAACTTCAGAACCAACTGTATAGAGTTTTTTTGCTGTAAGCTAGTGAATAAGTCTGTATGTGCACTTCTTGCAGGAATCACATGCGTAACGTTGTCTGAAAATGACACGCAAAATGGTCGCAAATGTAGATATGAACTTCTTGCAGAAACTAAAAGTCCTAACTCGAAGTTGCGCAAAATTTCAAACGGCAATACAGTCATTAGGGTGCATCATTCGACATGTGCACTTTTTGCAGCAGCCGCGGCTCGACGAGCTGAACGCGTTGATATCAAAAACTCATTATCGGCCACAACTCGACTCGTGCACTTCTTGCATACAAAGGACGATATCTGTCGCGGTTTAAAAACCAAACTTTTCAGTATAAGCCTATACTGTTAAAAATGAGTAGTAGCTTAATTAGTTTCGTTTAAAGTCGACTGCAACCGCCAAACTCTGCGCAGCTTCGTAGTTAATTTTTCCCTAATTATTACGCTCGCTGCGGCATGTCAGCAATAAGTATTACTGCCAGCACGGAAGCGAAACATCGAGAGTACGGTACAGCAGATCGATTGCGGCGAAGTTAACGAAGCTATTTCTTTGCTCATCTGAGTCGTCACTTCCTACGGGCAACGACGTGTAATAGGCTTAGGCTTCGGCATCATCTGCGCAAAATAACTTCTCTTTTATGTTAGAAACAGCTGGGACAAAACGCGTGCCAGTGAAAATTTACGTTTTCGTTTTTACTGCAAGACCGGCCGGTGGACAGACATTTAATTAAACAACTTCACGTTGCAGACACATTTGCAATGTAAGCGCAGTCAAACGAGCAAAGGTGTTGGCGCCTATAGTGACGTCTACTCCAGTCTACAGTTGTTGAGGGTCTTGGACACGGACAGTAAACTACGCCTAACAATTTGCTAAAATGTCGGCGCTGAAAGCGTCCGCTGTGGTTCAGTCGCAGCTGCATGATTTCTGCTAGATCTACCTGTAAATAAAGCTATTATAAAATTCTTTAATGCGTCATTTTTCTATAGTTTTGACTTCGATTTTTTGATGTATTGAACTGAAAATTTGCACACTGTTCATTCCTGTTCTTTGATTTAATTTTCTACATTTTTTGTTTTATGTGTTACTAGTCTGTGCAGAAAAAAGGGACGGACAAACCGACGGACGAACGCGACACGTAATGTGTCTTGCGTAAAAGCAATTAGTTGCAAATGTCGTAAATAACGTCGAAAAAAACCGAGAACTAAAGCTAACAATCTGGAGATATTTTTTGTATAACGCACAATATATCGGCGTTTTTCATGTTCACGTGGAATAACGATACACTTTCTTAAAGACCTTTATAAGTTAAGTACTTCTCAGAAAGTTGCGAATTTTTTACAAATTTTTTGTTATGCAATAAAATTTGCTCTGTTTTTTTATGATTATGTAACGTACGCCTAGAATGACACGTCTAGAAATGCGTATTATTTTCTGAATGGGGGCGCAACACTCAATTTGCAATAGCTACATTTCGAAGAATTTTTCTCAGAATTTCGTCAGCGCACGTTTTAGTTTTTCTCAAACCAGGTCGCCAGTTAGTGGACGTTTGGTGTCAAAACAGATTGCGCAAAGGAAGTCGCCCACCTCCGCCGTTGTAAATTATTAACTCACTAACATATGACTGCACAAGCAGGCCTATAGGTCTATAGTCGCATGCTTCTGGGGCTGCAGTTATGAAGTCGCTTTTAGCAGACAGATCAGCGTCACGTGGCATTGTTTAAAATACTGGGCCTTAAATCTTACAAATGTCTGCAGTGTCATTGTTTTTGATCATAGCTCTTGGCTCCAAGGAACATCAGCAACCGGTTACGCCATAATATTTGTTTTGCGGCTCAGAAAAATACTTTGTGTCTGAATGTAGCTTACGTTTTTGTGGCTTTACTAACAGCATTCGTGATTTTTACAGGATGTCTGTAAGTAGACCAGTGTATCAGCGCCCATAAGCTATTTGTTCTGATTTGTACAGTACATTGGTACATGCCGTAAAACAAGCTATACAGCAATGCAGCAGGCGATGACAATGATTATAAGCTTACTGTATCGCGGTAATATTTTTGCGTTAAGTCTGGCAAATTTGTGTTTTATTGAAACTTTTTCACTTTTAAAGGCTACCAGGCAGATCGAAGCGCCCCTGGATCATCGTCGTTAGTTGAGACTCGTGATGAACACACTGCTATCCGTCTGTGTTGACAACAGGTCTGGTCAGTGTCATCTCTGTGGATTGTGCCGATCGTCGGCTGGCATCACTTCGTCAACGAAGGTCGTCGAATTGTGCCGCCCGACGTCTGTGACACAGAGTACGCCACCAACACGGCATTGAAAATCGTCACCAGCATCCTTAACTATTACCTGCCGCTAGCCGTCATGTACGCTCTCTACAGCAGAATATTCGTCGAGGTGAGACTCTGATCAAAGCTTGATCATCAAATGGCATCCAGTGTAACATTTTTAACAAATGCAATATCCTGACAAGTTTGACTTTACTAAAATTGTGCAACGCCATGTTATTGCACTTTTTGTTTTGTTATTGCTGTAAATTTAGTTGTTATTAGGTGTTTTCTTTCGCAGCGCAATAAATCCACAGATTTGCGGTCATTTTTCGTAAAGCAGTGTCGAATATAAAAGAAATGTTTGGTTATAGGCAAACGAAAAAAACACATGATGCAGACAATAGTTTTGGTCTTTCTCTGACCAAAAAATTCTGCAGGAGTGACTCGTTTGCATGCGAGCTGGAAGCGGACAGTCTGAACACATGTTGTAATAAAGATAATGTGCTGTGACACGTGTGACTTTTTGAGAGACGATAAATAATACCAATTGTGTCTGTCGTTAATCATTTCTGGGCCGACGCATGCGATACCTATTATGAATCATTGTTGTAAATGGCCAAACTACGACCTTGGCATTTTACAAGGTAGTGTAGCAACAGTATTAAGGTGGGGTGGCAAAACTGTAGTCATTAACGTTAAGGTTTTTCGTGATGTTGCTTGCGAACAATTAGTATTATTTGTTCCGTACTTTCTCGGAATCGCAAATTTTGTAGTGAATCATTTTATTTGGCCGCACCCTTTAGATGTCGATTGAGAAATCTGTTTGATTTTGTCTTATTTTTAAGATGACTTTTGCAAGTTTTGCATGTACAACTTCGACTATTTTCCAGCTTTTTTGCTATTTGCTATTTTAGAACAACGTGAACATTTTTTTGCGGCGTGTGCACTGGCAGATTAAAAACCGGTCGCAGATGGAGCTGGACAGTGGCGCAACTAGGACTTCAGTACGTTTCGTCGTCGACGGGTCCGCCTCCGCCCACGACATTGGCGACAACTCGTCCACGGAAGCCGGCCCTCTGGCGGCAATCTCGCGGAAATTCTCTCCTCGCAAACGTTTCCGGCAACGAGACCGAGACGCGACGACGTCGACGACGACGTTACCGATACAGAAAGTCAACAACACCGGAAGCAGCGCGACCAGCTGCGACGTGACGTCTTCGAACGAAGAGGCTGTCGGGAACGGAGAGTCACGGGTGTTCACATGTCCCCGTGACGTCACGGGTAACTGTCGTCCGCAGAAAAAGACACCGGATCATGATGACGTCACCGTTACGGACGCTTGTGGTTCGTCTGGCGGTCCAACCGGAAATCGAACGATCGACAACAGCGGAGACATTCCACCGCACACGACACCGACACCGACTTCTGGTTACGAGGACGGCGCCGAAGAAGTTCGAGTTCGCTTCCGGTTCGACTCCGTGAGCTGCAAGGGTGCGGTCCAGAAGGACGTCAGCTCCACTCTGCCGAAGGAGCCACATCCGGTACGCGATCAAACTGTCCATCGACGCTGTTCGTCCAGAGACGAAGCGGTTCGCGCGGACACGGTGGTCAGATGCGAGTGCGTCAGCGACATTTGTCTGAATCCGCCGCAGTTGCAGCGCACCCTGTCCAACAACAGCACCGAGGAAGACGTCAACGACGTTGCCTCGCCGCGAGGTCGATGGACGTTCCGTCGTCACGCGCGCGGTCGTCAGCGTCAGAAGCCGAGCTGTGCGCTGAGGAAGGAGATCAAAGCCGCTCGTCAGCTCGGCGTTATCATGGGCGCGTTCACCGTCTGCTTCCTGCCGTACTTCGTGCATTCCGCAAGAGCACCACCAAGAACTAAGCGTCGCCCTCATTAAGCAGTTGCATACTCTGCATGGACAGTCGACTACGAGACAGAAATGTTATTTAGTACAAAAGAAATATTGTCGTGAAGAATATCACAGTTTCTTGATACATGCATCACGTGATAATCAATGAGCAAACCACCAAGAACTAGATGGCTATAACTGTCTTCGTACACTTGCATGCTGTAGATAGACAACCAGTGAACCAAATCCCACTTAGTATGTAAGAAATACGGTTAGGAAGTCATCATTATGTGTGCCACATGACAATGATCAAGAGAACACCAAGTGAGCCCACACAAGGTACCTGCATATTTTAAAGTAGTGGAAAGAACTGCTTTCAGGTCTACTGGTCTACTTGGGTGATCTACTAGCATGGCCGAGGTAACAGGTGCTTCCTGCCGTACTTCGTCTGTTTCACGGTGGTCGCTGTGTGTGCCGACTGGGTGGACGCCCAGCTGATGACGACAGTGACGTGGATCGGGTACCTCAACTCGACGTTGAACCCGTTTCTCTATCCACTCTGTAACGCCGCGTTCCGTCGGAAGTTCCGGCGCATGCTGGGCTGCGTGCGCGATGGGGACTTGTCCGTGCAGACGAGATACGGCATGTCACGCGTACACTCGCAACGCATGTCCACGCGACCGTCTAGCACGCACTACTAGTCACTTTGTCGTACTGTCTTACAGGGTTCGAAGTAGAAAAAAAGTAAATGGCGGTGTTAGACCCCAGAGCCGCTGAATTTGATCGCCGCCGCCGAATTTTGTGCCTTAGTCAAAAATCAACCGTAAAAATTCGGCTAAGCCAAATTGCCAGCACTATTAGTCACTTTGTTGCACTGACTTACGGGAATCGAAGTGGAAAAAATAAATGGCGATACGGGTACTCTTGGACTGTATGATTGTATTAAATGTCACTTTGTAGGCCTAACTCTCTCACGAAAGAAGTGGCGCTATGCTTTCCAGACGGCCATTAGTGCGGGTATTGCCATACGGGAATATACCGTCCCACATTAAACTTTGCTGTCTGTATTAAGGCCGTAAGAGTCTTATGCCTCCAGGTGATCAGATAGTTGGTGTCATTCTAAAAAATAAGTAAATAAGTAAGTAAGTTTCATTGTTCTAGCAGTGGGAGAATACCACTAGATTGATCGAGTTTTTAATATCCGTTTGCAGATGCTAAATAAAACAAAAGTAAAACAGAAACGAATCAGTTTTGTTTTAGTTTCGTTTCAGACATCAGCATATGTAAAATGAAACAAGTAAGACAGAGAAAAAAACACGTAAAATGTTTTGTTTAAATTCTGTTTTATTTTACGTGTGCAGTGAGTTTTTTGACAAAGCATAAGTGTACTCTTGTGCAATATCAGCTATTCGATCCGTTTTCGAGCTGTATCGGTATTTTACTTCGGTGTCGTTCGCTCTTTTGTCCGCAGTTTTTATACACGTTTGTTGTAAGATTTAATAAACCAGTCATCCGTTATCTCGGTGTTTAATTACGTATAAATCAATCGCATTAGGCTAAATCCTGTACGTGTTCAGCGTTCTGATAGTCTACGTGCTTGTGGTCATGATTCTGTCCAACCAGTGTGTGACACTAATCTCCATTTAAACAATCGTTTTCAGTTGGATGTCTTTTTGATTTTACATAGTTGACCCAATAGCCTAATTTATTGTGTTTTTTTGGTTTTTAAAAAATTATTTTGTTTTCTTGCTCATTCGTATATTGTTTAGGTCACTGTTTCCAGTGCCGGCGCCAGAGAGTTGGAGCCCCCTTTCCAAATACAACTGTGAGGCCCCTATAATGGGGGTGTGGGGGCGGAGCCCCCAGCGGGGGTCCAGAAGCAGAGTTCCTGGTTAGGGGGTCAGGGGGCAAAGCCGCAAATTTGCCCACTTTGAAAAATTGAAACGCAAATAATCAGACACAATTTGTGTTGTCTTTGCAAAAAATAAAGTTTAATAGACCGTAATATGTCACAGATTGCTGTAGCCTACATTAATGAAAAGTAATAGACTTGTCCATATTGGGTAAATTTTCCACATGTTTACTTATTTTAAATTTTGAATACAGTTTTTAAAACTAGAAATTTTTTTCATACATAGCATAAGGCCATATTGAACATACGTGAGCCCCCCCGCCCGGCTTGGAGGTACTAGGGGCCCTTGCGCAGACTCTGACTGCTTCTGTCACATTTTATTAATACTGTGCTACTGTTATATCGTGAGTCAGAAAAGTAAACCGCCTAGTTTTTGTCGTAATTTTTACTATAATTGCTGACCGACTTTCAGTGTTTTTCATTGGCACGTAGGTTTCATACCGGAACTATGAAAAATTTGCAATGTACAAATAATCATCCCTCAACACCCAGCTCGTTTGCAGTATCTGGAATTACAGTCTTTAGAAAAAAGGCGCCTTAATCAGGACTTAATAATGTGTTATAAAATTGTTCGGGGAATGGTTGATGTAAATTTATCAGACTTTTTTTTACATTGTCTGGTTCTAGTATTACACGTGGCCATTGCTGTAAGATTAGTTTTCACCACAAGCGTGTCAATGCTCGTTTAATTTTTTTCAGTAATCGTGTTATAGCAGTTTGGAACTCTCTGCCTGAAACTGTTGTGACAGCCCCAACAATAGACATTTTTAAATCTTTGCTTATGAAGCTTGAACTGCCTATAGTTTGATT
>Ga0056128_1005552_pt1 | contig 15866 bp, 9 predicted proteins | sample WorMetLIZISLAND2_FD_71113 | JGI IMG/M metagenome (GOLD analysis project Ga0056128, IMG submission 71113) | Marine gutless worms symbiont microbial communities from Max Planck institute for Marine Microbiology, Germany - Olavius geniculatus... ...
GCATCTCGGTACGATGCCAGCCAGCTAGGTCAACTCAGCCTTCTACCTTTCGTGGGATGGTGAAATGAGTATCAGCTTTTGGGCCGAGTAGTAATAAATGGCGATGGTTAGTGTAGTACTGTGGCTGCTTACAGGCGGATCTGAGGTTCATATCGATCGGTCTGGTCTAAAGGTCGGCAGCCACCTGGCGCTTGTGCTGCTCTGGCCAAATGAACCGGGTAAACTCTCACAGTGGCAGTTCACTGCTACGATGACAGCACCATAAACAATGTCGCGGCTATTATTATTTCTATGCTGGTGCCGTTTACTAAAAGATTATTTAGCCATAGAATTAGAGAAGTGCAGTTTTCATTGCAGCAGCTGGTAAAACTGTGATAGGTAAATTTGTACGTGTCCAGTTCAATAGTTGCTGTGGATCTTGTTATTTTCATTGGCGTGTCTTGGTGTATATATGGTAGGCTGCAATGGATGTTGACGTCTTCAGCAGGCGTCCGTACGTTGCATTCAGTCTCAGCTGGAACCAATGTCCTCTGCAGAGCAAAAGCCGCTCCGCAGTGACCACTGTGTGTACAGAAATAATCCAGAATAATTGCTTGAACGGCCAAACATTTGATGTCAAATCCAGTGAGTACTGAATGATGGTCAGTTCGTAGTTGCTTAGTCATTACTTGACTGCACTTTTCATTGTGTTGGAAGTTTTTTTTTGACATTTTTAGCATTAATTTTAGTTATTTTTTTTAAAGTAGCCAATTGCCTCAACTTTTTTCCGTGTTAAGAAGTGGATGTAGTTTGAATTGGATCAGTTATTTTGTCTTTTCCTCTAAAATTTGAGGTTCAAACGCATGAACATATGGGACCCGATTTTGGAATAAACCTATTGACTTGTGACATCAGTAATTTCAACACAGAACAATGCATAGTCAAGCAGATAAGTTGGACCCACAGTTTTTCGTTAGTTGTGGAATTTTGAGCCGAGCCATGGAATTTGCCCTTTACCACGGAATTTTGATATTTGTGCAGAATTTCGTGGAATTTAGCAGAAGTTGAGAAATGACCGGCGCTTAGTACGATTGTTGGCCTGATGACATAATTTCTCTGCAGAAAAAATCGAACTGAACTGCCTAAAACTGTGGGCCCTACTAATAGCTGTCGCAGTATGGCACAATCGTAAATAAACACAATGTGACTTGACAGATTGCACTTTTCAAAAGAAAACATTGATAATTTTTTTCATATGTTGCAAGCATAACTCGGCACAATGGCAGCGTTCAATAACTGTTAGTTTCTGAACAGGACGGAGCTCGGTTTACTCACATACGAATGGCCATGGTGAACTGTGGAATTCGAACAGTTCTGCCACGGAATTTGGCAAAATTTTTCACGGAAAACTGTTTGCCCTACAGATAAGTGATTTGAACTAATGTGTCATGTAGTAATCATATTGGTCATGTTGAAATGTTCAGTGAAGAGAGTCAGCACAGGCCCAAAGAGTGATGCAACGTCAGCTCAGTCTAAACGGCCGAAGCGCATATTCTATCAGTTTCTGTTCAACAACAGCACTCGCCAGCAGACCGAGGCGCGGGATGACCTGGCGTGTCCCTGGTGCTTTCTAACATGTCCACATCTGTTTGCGCTGCTCAGTCATCTTCGCTGCTGTCATGCGCGCTTCAACTTTACGTATGTGGTAAGTTGGCTGGCTGGGCATACCGTTTTCTCTTTGATGCATACTTTTTAGTTGACCGTACTTAAGTAACGATCGAGCTGTTGTCATGGTTGCCGTCGGTATGTCCGTTTGTCTGTCTTTTTGTCACAGATGTATTGTGGCTAAACGGTGCGAGGTAGGGCCTAGGTTGCAATTGGTCACTAATAGGAAGTCACATACTGGCTATCAAATGACATATAAATCGATGACCTTGAAGGCTGTTACGCACGTTTTTTGATGGAAAACTGGCCATATCTCGGAAACGGTGAGAGATGCTGCCTAGGTTACTATTAATCTCTAATAGGAAGTGGCATACACTTTGTCAGATTAGATGGAAATCATTGACCTTGGATGACCTTGAATGTCACTGGCAACCAGTACAGTTGGCTATCCTAGCGACTTGAACTTGAACTTAGGCGGATCCGTTGCCGGACACTCCTCTGGACTGGAGATTGTCTTCACTACTAGGTGCATACATCATAATGGGTGTGACAGTAAGTAATGTTCACATAGCGCAGTATACGATATTTCGTTGAAAGCCATGAATTACGAACTGAATTAGGCATGTTTGAAACAGGGGTGCCACTAATTTTGGGACACGGTGTACGTAGATGCCCCACCGAGGTCAGCCACCTTGCCGTGGTGGTGGGGCTCAGCACCAATGACCCGAAAGATTTCTAAAATCTGGAGGCGAGGAACGACTAAGCGCTGACCAAATTCGTGTAGGCATATTGCTACATGATACCAGTTCTCTTGTGCTGGTTTCGGCTTCACAGCTGACTACACGGCTTTATAGCCGTCTACTTACGGCTTTACAGCCGTTTATTTACGGCTTTATGGCCACTACCTGTAACCTTCTGGTTACATTCGGGGACGCGCATTGGGCCGAGCTGATACGGCCTCAGTGCTGGGCAGGTGTAAGAGCCTGTCCACCCCGGAGGTAAGGTAAGGTAAGGTAAGGTATGTAGATGTTCACAGATCCTAGTGACCCGACCGACAATCAGACCGATGACCTCTCAGTCATAAGTCCATCACCGTGCTGTTACATCGCTATGCCACCTTGCAATTTAATAGACTGCAGAAGAGGAATTTTTGTTGTATTTTTGTGCAGTATATGGTTAGCATTTTGTGTCAGTATTCTTCAGTTTATGAACTGACTGAAGAATGATGCATATTGCACTGCTGGGCATAGGAGCATCACAAGGGAGTGCGGATAGACGTGGCGGTCAATGAAAGTTACGACGGATCGTATGTTGGCAATCCACAGGACCTTCATTCTCATGTTGGCTTCGCATTCAGTCGCAATGGGCCAGTACGACGGATGCCAGTCACCATTATTCTCGTTGTCAAGTAGGCATTTTTATTGCAGCCTTCAGTTAAACGTTTTGTACAGAAGCAATAAGACATGTTCGGGCTAATCTCTTTTGTTCTTTGAGATATAGCTTCTATTTCACTGAATATTTTTTACATTGCTTGGTCGTAATTTTTACTATGCACAGTTCAGCTTTTTATGTTGATCCACATTACTTGTTCTATTTTTCCCATATTTTAATTTTTGAAATTGTACGAATACATCACACGGATAACTATGTAAAACTTTAAGATTGCATATATCAGTGGCTTTTTTAGTTATTTTTCTATGTTATCTTACTGTTACTCTCTGCTTGTGTTTACATAGATTTGTTCTGTTTAGTTGCTCCCAGTTAGACTAGCTGAGGTTTTTACAAGCTACGTGATCTTTGTAATCTAACAAGACATTTGAAATGAAGTTTAAAGTGGCCATTTTTTATTTTGATTACTGTGTTGTCTTTTATTTCATTTGTTCGTGTGCTGCGGCTATCTGATGTTAATTTTTTTTGAAGGAATAAGTTCAAGAAGCTGACGTTCAGTTTGAGTGAATTTCAAGAGCCGGAGACGGAGGGCTACAAAGGATGGCAGATCATCCAAGGTCACAATCGGTATGTTTCTTTAAAAAATTACATGGTCTGTTAGCAAATTTGATTCATTAGTTTGTACTAGGACAGTTGAAAATAGCATTTTATAGCATACGATGAATAATGGTGGCAGTTTAGCCTAATAGTTCTATTATTGTTGTATCAACAAATTACTTTATGTTAAGCCAGGTTAGTACCGAGATGCATGACTAATTAGTCCGCCCGAAAGCGATAGCTTGCGGAGCGGACTTATGTTTTATCCCAGGTGTTTTATTTTTTTCTGAGCGCGAGATCTCCGAGATGCGTGGGCCAACCGGCGTGAAATTTTGCATGATGGTCAGTATTAGGTCGAATTTTATAATGCCGGTCCAAAATTTTGGGGAGCACACCCCAAAAAATATCAGGGGCCAAAAACATGCAAAATTTGGCCCGATTTCGGACGACTTCGAAGTTCGGCGGCGAATATCTCCGAAACAGATGAAGATTTTCAAAATCAGATTTTTATTCCGTCTACTGCGATTCCTCCTGCGTTAGGCGAAACAAGTCCGGTGAAGTTTGGTCCAGTGACCTTGGAGATCTCGATGTTGAATCGTACCCACCTAAAGCGCATATTTTGGAAGAACATATTTCGGCCCCTAAAGGGTGCTGCGCCCCCAAATTTTTACACGCGCTAGAGAATGACCAAGTCTTACTAGTGCACCCCCCACCGGGACGGCGGCCCCCCTTACAACTTTTTTAAAGGGGGGTCATAAATTGGCTTAAAATGTAATAAATTAGCGCTTATAACTTTGGAGTTAGGGGGTGTAGCCCGACGAAACTTTGGCACTTGACGTGTCTCTATGTTGGGGTGTTAACGCAAGTACAAATTTTGGGGGCACCGTTTCCCTTAAAATTTGGGAGGGCAAAAAACGTTCAAAAATCGCTGCGATTTACGACAACTTTCGAGTTTGAGCGCAAATATCTCTGGAACCGATGAAGTTAGCGACAAAATCTAAACGGCGTTGACGAGAGCGATCCTTTCAGCGTTGAACAAAAAATTTTTTGTGAAATTCCGTCCACCACGAACCATGTTATAAGCGCTAATGTTGACCTACCCTAAGTCGACAATGCGTGTTCTGCATATGCCAGTGCATTTGAGTTCGGGCCACGTGACTTTGATGCCGGGGAAATTCTCCCCCCCCTTTTTACCTCCTCCCTCTAATTTCCCCCAATCGGACTTAGGGCGCCAGGCGGACTCACGTTGGGCTTTGCCCCAAATTTCTAGTTGTCTTTGTATTCATTCAAGCTACATATGCAAACTCAGCCTGGCCATCTGTCTGGGATAGGCATAATGAGTACTGGTGATACCTATGGCCATCACTAGGGATGAAATGGCGAGTTCTCTGTAGCAGAAGGCCAGGGTTGTTACCAGGACTGCTAGTATACTGATGCAGTCGGTTAAAGGTGCTGGCTGTTGAAAGAGCTGGCCGTTCCGCCAACTTGGGCTGTATGCTAGCTCAACATGGTTTAACCCTTGCTGGTTCAAAGTATACTCAGTACCATAGCCGCTCGCCGTCACTCCTTTTTCGGCCATATTCGCCGTTTGCCCGCCAACACACCAGCACATAAGGCCCTGAAGCTTGCAGTGGACTCCCAAGTCCGGAGACATACCACAGCACGACTGGAATCGCCCCGCTGGCAGACCACAGACTACATGGATGAGTCAGATTGTGCAGGACACCGGACTCACTGCTGCCGACGCATGGGCTCTTGCCGACGACCTGTCAACGTGGAGGGCGCTACGACCCACAGCTGGTTACGCGCAGCAGTGAGTGAGTGAGTGAGGTTCAAAGTGCCGAAAAGGGGGATGAGCTAGCTGTCGGTGTGAAATTTTCCTTTCTCCTTCTTCTGCTTCTGTCATTGTGTGCTGATTGGATTTTGATGTGCTTTCTGTGTTTGTGGTTGTGTTAGCCTTTATTTCCATTCGTTAACCTGCCAGCCAGTTCGACCGTGTGAGATTGACGTCGACAGTGAAGATGAAAATGACCCAGAGTGGCTACGACAGAAAACTCAGCAGGTTTGCCTGTCTCCGTCTATATGCTGTAAAAGAGGTGAAAGGTAAAGGTAACCCATAGGGGGCCGGAGCTGATTTCGGTCTCCAGGCAGTCAGCCCGCCGGTTACATAGTCATAAACTCAGTGGTAGGCTGCCATTACTTTCCACCAGGTCCGCGGTTATCATCCCAGCCAGAGATCATCATCGCCCATCGATCGGTACCACATTATACTGCTTGGTGACAGAGGCACGTGTGTGAACAACTTGCCCAAGGTTGCACCAGGCGAGGTTTGAACCAGGGACTTTTCGCAGACCATTCTGACCTGTCACCGTTACACCATCAAGCCACACCCATATGATTAATTAATGGTAATTCAACAGTAGTCTTGAGGCACGTAATTTATCAGTGCAGTAGCTTAAGAATAACTGAATTTTTTTTATCTATATTCTCTAGTGTTACAATAGGCACAACTTTGGCACATTTAATGGCCTACAGGCTGGATTTAGTTGTGTTAAGAAGTATCGTTGGTTGTATTTTTGTGGTACCACCATTTTATTGCAGAAGGATGTAATATGTTCTTTATTTTGAAGTTGGATAAGTGAGGATTTTGTCATTTGTTTGTATCTGCCGTTGTGCCTTACCTTACTTTCGGGGTGGACAGGTTATGCACCTATCCAGCGCTGGGGCCGTATCATTTCGGCCCAATGCGCCACCCTGATGAAGTCACAGATCATATAAGCCTCTTACTCTTAGTTGTTCTTGCAAACCATATAAAGGGTCTTTGCTGAACCTTACTTAGTTCTTCAGGCCCTAGTAGGTATGATCCAAAAATGGAATCTTTGATCATGCTGTTGTGCATTGGGTGTTGCGTCTGTGTGGCAGTTGATCGACGAGTTCACGGATGTGAATGAGGGTGAAAAGGAACTGATGAAGCTGTGGAACCTGCATGTTATGCATCACAAGTAAGTGCATTTAGGCCCGGTTTCTGATTCTGACTGGCCAGTTGAGTTCGATGCTAACTGACAGATTTGCATAACTTGTGTTTCCTGTGCCATTAACCAATGGTCAAAATGGCCAAAAAATTTAACTGGCCAAAATCAGCCAGTTAGCTAACCGTCGTGGCACAATAGATGTTTGATTTATAATTATGACAAAAAGTCACACGTTATCTCTGTAAGCTTCAGAGGAGACACTGTGAAGGTGATTTTAAAATGCTTGATTCATTGTCGGGGGTTTCAAGTGATATTGTAGTATCAAAAATAATAATTGCATTATTTCATTTTGTAAAGTAAATTGTGTTTGTAGCTTTCTGGGCATTAGTGTTAGCTTGTTCCTAGAATAGTTGGCTTGCGGGTTTTGCGCACAGTTACATCGGCGACTGTCGATTGCCAGCGGCTTGTGAGTCCTTCGTGCGTGAACGTGGAGCTGAGATAGTTCGACAGAAACTTGGGCACAATCTGCTGCTTCATTTGACAAACCTGTGTGACTTTGGACTGCTGAGGCCCGAGGTTGTTTATCGCACTGCAGTGCAATTCCTTCATTTGCGTCGGCAGATAGAGGACAGTGCCACCGACAATGCTGAACAGCAGTTAGCCACAGCATCTTGAATTGCGTGTATTACGTTAAATTCTGTGTCAGTCTAATCAAATTGTAACATAGGCCGTGTATTTTTATTTCACCATAACACCGTGCGATGTCTGGATGGGTCTGTTGTCTAGGTTTGTTGGTTCACTTTCTTCTTTACTGCAACAGTAGCGTATGCCAGTTGTATAAATTCTTATTCTTTACACGTCACGATGTTTGCATTCTGGGGCAAAATTTACAGAACATCGTAAGACAAATTTACGACAATGTTACGACATACGGAAGTTTTACAATAGATTTATGCTAAAACGCGATTTACAAAAAAATTGTACGAGAAAGTTATGACAATATGTACGAAAGCTTCAAGCACGCATGCACTAATTATTTTGATTTTTCATTAATATATAATATTCACATAGTGCCGTAATATGTATAAATTTCGTTTGCGGTAATTTAAGGCAGCGAGTTTGCCGCGAAATCGGTTCATTTCCTGTTGTTTACATTGGAACCGTAGGCAACGGCTGAAGCAGACGATTAGCGTGCAGTGCTGTGCGCCACCTGGCTTAGTGACACTGTGTCGCAGTTGGTTGAGATCAATGCAATGGTGGCTGATTGGCTGGCTAATTTCAATTACGACAGAATTGCGAGAAAGTTACAAAGTCGTAAAAGTACCTTTCAAAATTCGGATATGCAGTTTTTGCAACAATCTTACAACGTCGTAACTTGTTGATTTACGACAAAGATATGACAAAGTTGCAAAGATTTTACGATAATTTTAGTATTGTTTTACAATGTTTTGTAAATTAGGCTCCTGATGTGCATTTCTGACAATAATATGAACCGTTTTATGATCTCTGTGTCCATCATGGTTCGATACACAGGATTCTTTTCTCTGTTCGGGTTGGTTATATGCTTCTCATCTTTTGCCTACCGTTGTTCTGGCAGTGTAACTGTAAAGGAACTTTGTATGATAGTGACTGGGCGTTTACGACACTGTTGTATTTGTTACAGTGTACATTCTGATGACTGTTCGATAATGAAAGACCCTATGTTAGGCATTGTAGGTTCGTAGCCTTTACGTAAGCCGTTCGTGTTTTGTAACGTTTTGCGCTGCTGTTAACGAGATCGTAGAAAGTGATCCAGTGCCACTGCGTGTAGCGTGTTAGCCGTGCTGGTAGCTGTATGCTATGCTGCACTCGTTTACTCCGCAGTCGGGGTTGGCGTTTTAGTATTTTATGGTTATTTTCAGTGAACTGCAGAAACTTTTTACAGTCCATGGGTTTTAAAAGAAGTGGAATAATGAGTTAACCTATGTGTGTACGTTTGTTCGGCAGAAACTTGTTAACCCTGCTTGCAGCTTCAGGCTGATGTTACATTTCCATTCATAATTGAACCGGCATTTTAACATGTCTGTCTCGACTGTATTGCACATTTGTCTGTGCTGAGCTGTCATAGCACCAGGTCATGCAGTGAATGCGGAACGTTTTGTTGCATGTATGTGCAATTGTACGCACAGTTTAATGACTATCAGCATTACTGCAAGTGACTACTGCAGTCTGAGAAAACTAAGTGATGACTGTGTTAATCATACCTATGTAAGCATGGTGATTTGATGATTTGGCCTACACATATTACTGCCGTAACCTTCCCGGTTGTGAAGCAGGTACCAACTTGTACTGCTTGGTGAACAGAGGCATGTGTGTGAACAACTTGCCCAAGGCAGTGCCCCGGCTTGGTGTCGAACCTGCAACATCAGGGTTACAAGTTCGGCACATTAGTGTTGGACTACCAAGCCACCTACTCTGAGTGCATTGCTCACACGCATGAGCTCATCAATTTACGATCTTTATATAACTTATTAGTTGCTGTTTCAGCCTATGAGTCTGTTCGAAGACAATGTTGTAGCAGCTTTATTTAATGGTTGCATTGTTTTATGTATGACGTGGACAAATCGCAGCAGGCTTTTGACGATATATCTTGCTTGAATTGTTTGCTCATGCTGTTGTATCGGTAGTGGCAGTGATTAGTATGGCCTAGTGATGTGGATGCATAGTGTGTATTTAAGGTGAATTTTTGTTCATCGAGCAGATGCCAGGACTTGCAATCAATCTAACATTGTCACGTCTACACTCTTCGGCCCCTGGACAGTGCGGAGTGCCATAGATATCAGTGGTGTAAGAATAGCAGACACACATTCACTGTGTCCGGTAAAAAACTGACCCCCTCTACATTGTGCAATAAAAATGTCAAATCCGAACGAATCGGGATGAATTTGTGTACACTTAATGCACAAGAAATTTCTGAAGCGATTGCCAAATTTTGTTGAAAAATATTTTTTACCAAAATTATCAAATGCTGAATATCGATGAAAAATATCTTTGTTACCAATATGGCGTTCATACTGCGGTCGCTCAAGCAGAAGTGACGTTTGTTTACGCAATCAAAATAATGTACGCAATAACAAAATGGTGTTTTTTGCAGATGGTCGTGTTTTAATTAAACTGTTGAGACAAAAGAAAGAGTTTGGTACTAAAAAGTTTATCGCGGAATTTCCCTGCAAGCCGTGGACACTCTCAGGATTAAACAAATGGTTGCCTAATACTGGACACATCACATTTTGAAGTGACGTTGCAAAAGCTGCTGTGACTATTGTTTGCGTAGATAGATTTAACTGAAATTTGGCACTTTGATGGCCAATAGATGATGCATTTTTGATGTAAAATTTTGCCAGAATCAGGTGTTGTTTAAGTTACGCATGTGTACACAAGAGTTTACTTATGTAACATCATATTGGTAACAGAGATATTTTGTTATCAATATTTGACAATTAATAATTTTGGTGTGAAATAATATTAACAAAATTTGGCAATTGCTTCAGGAATTTATTTCGGATAAAGTACGAAACTTTATTCATTTATCTTGTGTTCTGCCTGCCAGCTTCTCTTTGACAGTTGCTGTATGAATGCATAGAGTTTACCATAGAGTGTGTCAGATTTGATCTCATGCTGTTTGCTTTCTTGTCTCGTAGGCATAGCTAGGAATTAGTCTTGGCAGGACTCCTGAGACACCTTCCTTGCCTTCCCATTCCTTTTTACCTTCTTCACTCCTCCCCCCACATTTAGTTAGGGTATCTGATGGAGTGCTGTAAGCTCTCCCGGTGGGGTCCATAGTGTAGCCGTTGCCACAAATGCTCTTTTACATATTTTGGGGGTGTACTGATTCCCATTCTGACAGCCAATACTCCGACGAACATTGTTACAGTTATGGGAATAACGTAAAGGTTTGGGTCCTCCATAGCCAGAGATACAATTTTCATGGTTTGTAACCCTTGGGCATGACGTTAAACCCTACTCGCTCGCTACCACTGACCCTATATAGGCATAGGCAGTGTCGGAATATGAATTGTCTCCCTGTTTTTGGCTCTCAAAATGCATCTTGTGGTAACATTTTAGACTTTCTCTGCAATGCAGATGACTGTTAAGTGTGTTTTAGAGGTGGTTTATGCGGCTGCAGACAAACCTAAATCAGTTTGGAATTTTGATGCTCTGCAAATCTTGGGGGTCTACTGCTCCCCCAGTCTGTCTGTTCTTATGAGTGAGTGAGTGGAGTTTTACGTCCCGCCCGACACAATATAGGTCATTTTGGGGATGGCCTTTCCAGGCAATGCACGTACACCATATTTACGCAAGAAAAAGTTTAACCTTTAGAGAAAGTTTAATCGTAAAGGTTAAACTTTCTGTAAAGGTTAAACTTTTTCTTGTGTTATTATGGTGTACGTGCCAGAGATGTGCGGATCCTGAAATTTTTGAGTCCGCATCAGTCCACAGATTTTGACCAAAGATATGCTGTCAGTCCGCATCCGCACCAAGAGAGAAATATTGGATCTGTGTCCGTCCGCATCCGCACTGAATAAGCCTGCCTCTAGTCATTAATACGTAAGGTAGGCCACTATGCACCTAGGCTTGTAGCAGATTACAATTTACCGGTACCAGTGCTTCCATGCTACGCACGTCTCAACACATACCACTTCTATCTGTTTTTAAATTTTATTAGGAAAAAAATACACTCGTCACAAAACAGGATCTGCGTCAGTCCACATCCGCAAATTTCGTTACTGAGCAAGATCCGCGTAAGCAAAAAAAATCCTATGGATCTGGATCCACGGACTGACTCGTCCGCAGTCTGCACATCTCTGGTAGTGCATTGCCTGGAAAGGCCGTCCCCAAAATGACCAATATTGTGTCAGGCGGGACGTAAAACCCTACTCACTCACTCTTTTGTCTTGTAATTTGTATACTTGTTATACATAACGATGATGTGTTGATTCCTTTTGACATACTGTTGTCCTCTGTTTGAGGGCTTTATGTGCCCACCTATAGCATCAGAACATTTGTGTGTCTTTCCTGGTACTAATCATTGACTTAAGCTGTGTATAGTTTTCATTCGGATTAAACCCAGGCAGCCTGTGTTGGAGAGATGGCTGTTTATTACTTTGTCCACTGAACCCAGTCTTGACAAACTAGCATTGTGCATATTGATGAATATGGTTGATAAATTGTTACTTGCATCGACAGTTACCCCAAGTTGTTGTCTTGTTCACACTGAATTCATTTTGTACGGTACGTAGTTGATCGTGTAGTTAGTTGATATCATGTTTACGTGAAAGCCGGTGTGCCTTGGATGACATTAGTGTTTAATGATTTGTGATATACAGTCACTGCCGGTTTGTGTGACTTTCCTGTTGTCCAGGAGACAGACAGCAGTTTCTCTGTGACCGTAGCTTTTTCTTACCGATCTAAGTTATTATGATACCCATTGCATTTACCGATGTACTCTTTGTGCAAACGACAGATGCTCTAATCAAGAACTGTAGATGCCAGTTGTGTGCAAGTCATGCTTGTATTTTTTTCTATATGTATGCTGCACTGCAGTTTGGCATTTGTTGCTGATACTGAGAACTTTTTTCCTATCTTGTTGTTTGTAGTGAGGAAATGTAGACAGCTTTAGACGTGATATGGGTAATAAAAAGAAGTTTTGTTGTCATCGATTTTCACTTAAGAAAGAAATACAGCACCAGTTTATGATATTGATTGCTGTTCATGTTTATTGTGACAATATTATATGATTGGTAACGTGCAGGGTTCCTGCAGGTCAGGGAAAACTGGAAAAAAATCACGGAATTTGTGTGGTCAGGGAAAGGTCAGGGAAAAATATTATTTTGGAAAAGTCAGGGAAAATGATGTTGGATCATGCACACTGCAGATTTCAGTGATTTTTTGTCTCCAAATTTTTAAAAGCAGGCGAATTTGTGGCTTCCATAAAACGTCTAAAAGCTAGAAGTGTTTCAGCTTCAGGGGGGCAACAGCGTTGCCCCCCCTCTTTGACCATCCGACCAGCGCTTTTGTCGTTTGTATATTGCTTCATTAATAGTGTTTCATTAACTTATGATATAGTGTACCATATCTGATATTTTGTGCAATAGGTTATTGTTTTCATAAGGTCAGGAAAATTGTCATTCCATGACTGGAGAAGTCAGGAATTTTGCTACAGAAGACCTGTAGGAACCCTGAACGTGAGTAGTTCAGTAAGGCAACATCATGCTGGCTGCACATGTGAAATACATTATAGGGATAAATCTGTACATTTTTGCTGAACCTAAGAGCGTGTTTCCATTGTTCTCAGGTGATGGAACTACATTGCGTGTACATGTATTCCATACTCAGGAGAGTCCTTGTGTATTACTGTAACAGTTGCAGTTATAATAAGCATTTTGTTGATATGTTTTTCTTGCATAGTTGATGGCAGCTATGTCCTCTGTTTGTAATAATGTTTCATTAATACTGATATGTCTGTTGTACTTTTAATTAAGTGATTTGGCTAAATTTAGTTATTAAAACAACGAAATTATAGGACGAGTATGGACTCTTAGTGTTGTGTGGGCTGCAACTATTTGGTTTTTTTAGAATCATCATTACAATTCTTGTTAGTTAGTGAACTGTGAATTGCGTCGTCTGTCGTAAGCATTAAGTTATCAGACGTCATTTTGTTACATAAAGCTGTGTCAGTAGTTGATCAGTTTAATAAATGATACTAATGTATTAAGTGTAAGGCCTAAATTATAATACGCCTGCAGTGAATTTGCATAATCATTTATCATTTCGAATATTACTACATGTGCAATATTTACGTGGACAGATGAACGGTAGGTAAACAAATAATAAAAGACAACGCGACATTTACAAAATAAAAACCATGCAATAATCTAAGTCATTTTGTCGATTTGCATCATGATGTTGCAGTAGGCCTAAGTTTGCGGATAGTATCACATCTGGTATTCAACGATGTATCTACCATTGGTTCTTCTGACGCATGCCGTTGATCGCCTACAATATGCTGCATTAAGATGTGCAACTTATCAGGTGTTCTGACCTTAACCAACCGAGAGAGCACAGTGTTTACAGCCGCATATGTGATATTTTGCGGCTTCACTCATCTGTTATACACAGTGCAATATGAGACGTCAGTTTATCGATTTGCGCCATTCAGGCGGCTAATTAATCGTCGGCTGAGAGGCAGTATTTCTGGCACTTTTGATGGAGTGCTACCAGTGGCGTTACCATGGACGGGCAGCCCTCCCTCCCCCAATCATCCCCGCAAGACAAGCACACGTTTAATCTGCCCTAAATTTGGTCAGCTGATTCTTAGGAAAATGATTAAAATTCTTGCCACCAGATCTCGTATTTAAACATATAATGCACCGAATTTGATTTCGGCTCTGGTTTCGCCCCTGACCCCGCTGGAGGAGCTCACAGCGCTCCCTCAGACCTAGCTGGATTTTAGGGCTCCTACTTATGAGGGGAGACGAAAAGGAGGAGGCAAGGGGGGAAGGTCCAGGCCCCCTCAATTCAGATTTCTTTGGCTACGCCACAGTATGTTTATATAATCTTCCGTAGGCAGACCTCACCTATGGCGTCTGTTGTCCCGGTACTCAGCAGGTGTTTTGCGCCGTCAGCCCGGCAGATCTGCCAGCAATCGCTCTCTGCACCGGCCAGTGGCGTCGAACTTGCGCCAGTCTGCGGCCCACCGGCGTCTTTCGTCTTTCAAGGCGCTCGTCGACCAGGTAACGTGATCGCCACTCGCCAGGCCTACTGCCTATTACCACCGATGCTCGCCGCCGGTTTCTCGGCCCGACTGCTCTTAAGTCCCGCACGCACACCCACACACACGCAGTCACACACTACAAACTTGACGCAGATGGTATTTTTAGCGGATGTCCAGCTGTCGAGTGCACGGTGTCACCTACCTTTACTACTGCTAAGAATGGACGTGGACAAAAGCAGTGTCGAACTTGCCAACCAAGGATGTTCAGCTTTGCTGCCAGTCAAATCAGCGTTATTATTGCGAGGTGGTTGCACGGTGTAGACAGGCCTTTAGGTGTTGGCCAGTCGTAGTCGACGCGGTACATAGCTGCTGGTGGATGGGCGTGATCAGTGGCTCATGTGGCGCGGTGATATAGCACTTCCGTCGTCAGACTGAGAGCGTGGGTGGACTTGACGCTTCGTGGTCTTTCGCGTGCTGGCTGAGAGACAGGACTTTCGACATCATGGCTGCTGACGACTTGTTTACGGTCACACTAGAGGGAGGCCGGCCTTGGGGTCTCCGTCTGCAGGGAGGCTACGAATATGCCCAGAGAATTCGCGTCGCAAAGGTTGGTGAAATCGCTAACATAGAAGCCTAATTGTGATCTGATCGCAACGCTGCATTCTCACTCAGACGCTGCGGTGCCATGGTTGAGCCATGTGCGTAATGCGAGCCTACACAATAGATGCTCAAAATTTCAATTAAAAAAAACCCTCTATTTCCCAAAAAGAGAGGGGAATTTTTGGCCCCAAAGTTTGTATTTGTTGAAAAAAATTTGCTGAAAGACGAAAATTTTCTGACGGTCTAATATTTTTCGGTGAGGGGAAGCAATAGTCCCCTCCACCTGATACGACGCTACTAAGCTGGTACACATATAGTCGAACGTGCAACGTGTTGATCACAATCTGACGCCGTAAGCAGAAAACTCGACAGTGCACCACCACCCTGAAGTGAGGACTTATATTATAGCGTGGGCCCAAAAATGCATCATCGTTTTGTACGCCTTAATTTCATCAATTAATCATGAACTAATAAGCCGAAACGATTTTCGAAATTCATAGTCAGAATCCGTAGAAAATTTGTAGTAACACTATCACTAAAGATTTCGCCACATCTCAAGTGCGTGACAGTTCTGTCACAAAATTTCGCCTGATTTTGACAGTGAAAAAAATTTGAAATCGGTTAATATTTGATGAAGTTGAAGTGTATGAAAATGGTATCATTCCTGGCCCACCCTGCAGGGTTCTTATTTCTTACGAGTGGTCATCCACCTGCGACATACAGGGTGTCCCCCCAAAATGGGGCCACTCTGTTATATAGCTTCTAACTTCAGAAATACTGCTTAGATCTATACGATTTTTTTGCAGAAATCAAGGTCGTTTCATTCTCAACACGAAAACATAAGTTATTGAAATTAATTATGTGCAACAGTGGCGCCACCTGGCGAATACGAGTCATATTGCTTCAAATAG
>Ga0056128_1005553_pt1 | contig 15865 bp, 11 predicted proteins | sample WorMetLIZISLAND2_FD_71113 | JGI IMG/M metagenome (GOLD analysis project Ga0056128, IMG submission 71113) | Marine gutless worms symbiont microbial communities from Max Planck institute for Marine Microbiology, Germany - Olavius geniculatus... ...
CATCGGACCTCTGGTCATCCCAGTAGTTTTTAACGTTTAGTTTAGTTTTTAACCCCCGGGATCTTTACTACCGGGGGTAACAATTTTTACTTTTAAAATAATAATAATAATAATAATAATAAAAATAATAATAATCTGACTTGTAAAGCGCCAGTATGTGCTAAAAGAAAGACTTCAGGAGTATGACCCACTCGTTTTTGAGATCGATTCCAGGCTACTGGGCCGCGAGTCCAACTAATGCCATAGAGGGCCGTCAGCCACTCGACTTGACTCGTAACAAGACTACGCTGTTGTATCGCGTATAAATAACCACCAAGTCGCGCCGATATGACGGACGTGCGTTCGGGTAATGCGATTCCGTCCGTCAGGATCACCTAATCCGCTCTCTCCCTTTCTGCAGTTACTTATACCACTCCAGACACTGTGATTTAACGCATACCATATCCGGAGTAATCCGGTGAAAGGTAACATTTAATCCACTCTCTCCGTACGTACTCTCTTCTACACTTTGCGCTGGCCTCCCGCCGCTGTGTTGGTTCCTTCGGATGAGTTCTCGTACGAGAAGTCTGGGTTAACAGTGAAAGAGAATCACAGACGTGGTGGGCTAAAAAGTAAGCGGGATAAAAAGTTACGATTGTTTTACTCACAGCTGCTAATTTTCGACCAAAAAATTATCGGTGCTTACCATTTTAACTTTGCCTTTAAATTTTCCGAAAAAATGGGGGTGGTTTTAAATTTAAATGCTAAGTAAAATTAACTAAACAGTACGGTAAAAGATTTCGCATATCGGAGTGTTCTGTCTTGGGAAGTTCATACATATGAGATCGGCACAGATGTCATATAATCAGAAATGTCGCGTTTTGACAGTAATAAATGAAAAAGACAACTGTCCGGTTGTGAAACTGATCAAAAATGTTTTGTCAATTGTTCGCGACGATCACGTCAGAAAACTGCCCAGTGTGTCGTCACTATAATAGGGTGTTTACACGATCGAGCAAACATCGAGCAGCTAGCTGGACGTTCTATGGTAATTAGCATGCTTATTAGAAGGGCGGGCGGGTTGTAATTGGAATGCCTATATAACACGTGATTAGCTGTGGGCTAAGAGCCTAAGCCTAGGCCTACATTTGAGCCAGGGGGCGGGGTTCCAATAGGCCTGTTTGAGCCAGCTTGATGTTTGCTCGATCGTGTAAACACCCTATAAGGTTCGTTCTCAGAGTACCAGTAGGCCGTGGACTAGTACGACGGACGTTGCTTTCCGTCACTCACTGAGTGGACTGGAAGCTATACGGACGCACGGAGTGGGTCGAAACGCGTTAGCGAAACGACGACGACCGTAAAACGTCGATGCGCTAATGGAAGCCTGCGTGCCCAGTGTGCACCGCGCGCTCTGCGCCGACTTCCGGTTGGACGCTAACGCCGATGAGACACCAGCCAGAAACTAGAACACCGTGCTCTATTCCAAGCCAGTTTGGCTTAGTGGTAAAAGGACCGTGTTTTCATAACGAGAGAAATGAAATGTACTGAAATGCGACAGACGTTCGGTTGGACGCTAAGTGACCGGTGGCCGGTGATGCATTTTGAAACGACGACCGCGCTAAGATACGGCGACAGAGAGAGTAAAAGAGAGATAGAGAGATAGGAAAAAGCGGGCGCCGGCGCAGTGATAATTAATTCAGACCTCCTTAAGATGTTCGATGATGGAGCTTGGCAGCAGCACAGGACAGAGCTTAGTGGAAAGAATTTAGAACTGTGGCGGCCTATGTTCCACCTGGAGCGACAAGTAGGCCCGATTCAAGTTCTCAAAGTGCAGCTTCTTCGCAATTAGCACTGTTTCGGTCGACGTTATTGCGATGAATTAACTGATCGTGAATATTTCTCTTTCCGTTCAGTCGTCAAGATGTTCGATGATGCACGAGAGTGTCTGTCTGTCTGTCTGTCTATCCGTCGTAATGCTCCGCAAAGTTGCCGTGTGTTCGTTTCTCGGCACTTAATTTCTCCGATCGGTCGCCTCCATCGAGGTCCGAAAACGGATTTGTCGCTGATGTGATTATCCGATAATGCGAGGTTGAGTGGAGGTCCGACCAATGCATTCGTTATAAGGCAAGTGTCGCGATCAGCTGCAACATTCGTCGTTTTCGTTCTCGTCGATAAACCCAACGAGAGATATCGTACACGTGTAAAGGCGCGCTCAGAGCGACCAGCGACGTAACTGAACCGAACTGAACTGACATGGTTTAGTTTTTGACAAACTGACCAATGGACAAGCAGTAATGCATTACAATAGGCACCGTTTAACTGCGTCGGTGACTACGTGACTACGCTCACGTACGCGTCAACTTATGACCAATGGGTTCAGTTCAGTTACGCTGCTCTGTACGCGCCTTAAGCAGTGCCGGACCTATATGGTAGAGCTCAGACGGTACATACATGTGCGACAAAATTTCGCACGCGACAAAAACAGGGCGAGCTTATACGTACGCACATCTTTACCTTCAGTAGGTTACTTTGCCTTTACCTGTTGTCGTGTCTGTACAGCGTCGAAGTCAGCCGACGACATGACGGAAAACAACGTCGCAGCATCACCCAGCAGCGTGCCGGCCGAAGTGGTTACCATGACGACGTCCATGACGTCATCGATGACGTCACCGACAGGTGCGATGACCAAGGTGGCGGAGCTGTGCGCCGGGTGTCGTCAGCCAATTACCGAAAGATATCTGCTGCGGGCGCTGGAGTCCAGCTGGCACGAGGATTGTCTGCGCTGCTCGTGTTGTGACTGTAGATTGGGCGAAGTTGGGTCAACGCTGTTCACGCGCTCCAACCTGATGCTCTGTCGACGAGACTACCTCAGGTCCGTCCACCAGCTCGCCGTCTTATGGCTAATACCCTCTTTACACGATCGAGCAAACATCGAGCAAATGTATTCAAAATACACGTACGAATTGCTCGACGTCTGCTCGATGGTTGGAACATTCATTTAGCTAACTCGACGAGCTATGGTAATTAGCATGCTAATTAGGAAGGTCGGCGGGTTGTAATTGGAAGGTCTATATAACACGTGATCAGATGTGGGCTAAGCCTAGTATATTTGAGCCAGGGGGCGGGGTTCCATCAGGCCTGCTTGATGTTTGCTGGATGTTTGTTTGATCGTGTAAACGGGGTATAATTTCCATTAGGCGAACTAGTTGGCAAACTAGTTGGTAACCCAAAAGTTAGCAGCTAGTCGTCGAACATGTTCGGGAGCATGTTGGCAGCTAGTTGTCAACTAGTTCGTTTAATAGAAATTGGCTTTTAAGGCGCGTACAGAGCGACGCAATTGAACTGAACTAAACTGACGCGGTTTAGTTTTTGACGAATTGACCAATGGGCAAGTAGAGCGAACCCACTGGTCATTAATTGACGCGTACGTGAGCGTAGTCACATAGGTCACGGACGCCATCAGACGAAAAGCGTTCTTGCTTGCCCAGCTCAGTTTAGTTCATTTACGTCGTTTTGAACACCCCTTTATATCCCGTTTTCACGATGACCTAACAAGCACTCGTCAAACACACATCAATCACTCATCAAGCCAGCTCAATGTGTGCTTGATGTGTGCTTGGTGAATGTTCGACGAGCTATGCCATTGCAGTCTATACACTTGAACCGGCTTGGCGCCTGTAGAAATCACATTTTAGACTATTTTGTTCTGCTTGTCTGCCGCCTTTTTGTATTTACAACTTTTCGAATCGTTTTTCAAGTCGTTCTGTCTGCCCGTTTGTGTGTTCGTTTATTATGTTTAGTTCACAGATAACTTAGGACAGTTGTGGCTGGATTTTGATAATTTTGTGCAGCTGTTGAGCATGGACCAATAACGAAGTAGTTAGAATTTTTTGGTGATTCGGATTCGTCTGTGGATGCCAGATTATCTGGAATGCTTATTCGTTAGAAAGTGGGGCGTGCGAAAACTGAGAATACATGTACTTTATATATCAGACATAGGCTACAGAGCGATAGAAACTGTTCACCATTCTCGGCGGAGGTTTGAGAGCGTTAATCGCTTTTACAGTTACATGTACAGGGTGGTCCAAAACAATAACTGAGACAACAAACACGTTGTTTCTTTGTTAATTTTAAAAAAAATATTGTTGCAAAAGTTGTTTTGTTTTCAATTGTTACTCTTAAGACACTGACATTTCACAAAGTAGTGTAGCGACACACTTGAGGTGTGGTGGGATCTATACACTTCGTCTCAGAAACAACAGTCAAAATTGTTTTTGTTATAACTTTGTCAAATTTTTACTAAATTTGATACTTTTTGGCACGAACGATAAAATTATGCAAGGTGCACTCATTTTCCACCTCTACTAATTTATGTCAACGCACTACGTTGAGTTATTTTCCAAGAAAACGCTGTAACGACTTAATTAAGCACAAAATAATACTCAGTGTAAATTAGTTAACAGAATTATAAGTTAGTATAACAACTTGCTTGCAAATCATCAGAATTTATGTCCCAAGTGAGCCCCGCATACAAAGACAATGGTTTAGACGCAACATCACTGACTGATAGCAGAATCATCGACTGACTGATCAAACGGCATTCACTTATTGATTAGACATTTTATAGCTTATCAGTCAGTTATTTTGTTGTCTATTTTTACCATAAAATATTTAATACCACAAAATTATTAAATTGCGTAGCACCTTCTGTCGAATTGATGATGCAAAGATAAACAATATGATACAAATAATCACCACATAATGTAACAATTTGAAGCATATGTGCTTCACACGGTAGTGCGTGAGTTGACGTAAATTAGGCGAGGTGGAAAGAGAGTAAACCTTACATAATTATATCGCCTTGGCCATGTCTGTGCCAAAGATTATCAAAGTTGGTTGAAATTTGACAAAGTTATGAAGAAAACAATTTTGACTGTTTTTGAGATACAATGTAGTGATACTTTTATTACAAATTGTCTCATGATTCTGATAGTGAAAGAATTTCAAAAATCGGTTAATATTTGGTAAAATTATAAAGTGTACAAAATGGTGCCATTTTTGCCCTACCCTGTACTTTCGAGACTATAATGTGTAAAGTGGTCTTACGTTCGTGTCGGGCGGTGTGGAGAAGTCTTTTACTGCTGTTATGCCTGCCGAAGGGCGGCTGTTGTATAGAGTGATAATTATCTGTCTTCAGAATGAGATAATATATCGTTAATATTGTGATAATTCTGTGTCTAATCTGTGTATCGGCACAGGTTGTTCGGCGCGACCGGTTACTGTGCAGCGTGTTCAAAACTGATTCCTGCATTCGAGATGATCATGCGAGCGCGCAACAATGTCTACCATCTCGAGTGTTTCGCCTGTCAGAGCTGCAACCAAAGGTCTTTTTTTAAATATAGGCTTTATACCGTACTGAACAAGGGTTAATGGAGCGGTTACGATGTGGAGTTCCCGTATCCCACTTTCTAAAACTTTAACGTGTAAAAGCTCACAGTTATATCTGCATACTGCAGAGTCTTTTCTTATTGGTAGAATAAGGGTTAAGATTGATGAAGTTATGTCAGAGTGGTCCGCAAACGGGGTGAGCTTTTAGGCAACGTAAATTGGCCTATGCGAAAACTTTCTATGATCTAGACCACTTCTCAAAGTTATCTTCGGTGGGTGGGCTGGCCAGATCTACTATTTTTCTTATTGGTAGAAAACAAAAGGTTAAGATTGATGAAGTTATGTCAGAGTGGTCCGATCTTCTCAGTGGCATCCCTCAGGGTTCAATACTTGGGCCTGTTTTGTTTATTATTTACATCAATGACTTAATCGAGTCATGCAGGAAAAATGCCAAAATTTATCTTTTTGCAGATGATGCAAGGCTATATAATCATATCAAGTGTTACAGTCAAAAAATGATAAATTTACAAACTGGGCTCACAGATGGTTAGTTAAACTTAGTACAAAGAAAAGTAAATCAATGTCATTCCATCAACGTCAGTATGATACTACGAGCAATAGTTTCCCATATAAAATAGATGGTGTTTCATTAGAACAGGTCGAGTCGTACAAAGATCTTGGAGTCTTGTTTGATCCTTTTTTTGTTGTTTGATTAACATATTAGCGATATAGTCAATAAAGCGTATTCTATGTTGAGACTTATTCAAAGAAACTTTCGAAAATTATCTCGGGAATGTTTTGTTGTTCTGTATAAAAGTTTGGTAAGACCACACTCAGAATATGCTAATACTGTTTGGGCTCCTAGAAGGATGTGCGATATAAAAAAGTTGAAAAAGTCTAAATAAGGGCAACAAAATTAATTAGGGGTTTATCTAGTCATTCTTATGCAGAAAGATTACGTGTTTTGCAATTGCCAACTTTACGCTATAGGCAATAAAGTGGATATGATTCAGTTATATAAATATGTAAATAACAAGTATGATACTAATTTTGTGTTACAGTTGCAGTATAAATCTATGTTAGAAAAGCGATACTAGGGGTCATAGATACAAATTAATGCCCCAGTTATGCAAATATGATCTCCGGAAACATTTTTTTTTTGTAAATAGATTAGTTAAGCTACGGAACTCACTACCTGATGATATTGTATCAACATGCAGTGTTAGTAGTTTTAAGAAATGTTTACATTTGATCTGGCGTGGTTTTAGTTTGTATTATGACTATAAATCCGTCATCTAGTACCGGAAGTCAATGTAAAAACAGTATTAGTTTAGTTTTTATTGATATTTATGTTGAAGTTATCCACTTCGGACGAAAATAGAAGCCTTCGGCTTGCTTCCGGATATCCATTGATGAATGATGATGATGATGGGCCGACTTAGTCGCCTTAAACGTTTTTAGTATTGGCCTATAAGTTTGTTTCTTCTCTCTTTTTGTGTCTCTAATGATTTTTTTTAAATTTTTTGTTTAGTTTTACAATGCTATTTGCAGCTGAGAAAACTAACAAATTCACAGTAATGCTTGATTTAATCTTTGAGCAGATAGAGCGAAAATAATGCATGCCGCTAAACGATTTAGCTCAGGCCATAAGCTTACGTGAGCCGATTAACCAACTGTTAAACCTACTGCACTGTCAATTCAACGCCTGAAACGATTGGCAACTGGCACTCTGGCGACGAAGGTCGGCGGCAGAATGCGTTCTGCCAACTCAAGGACGTGTGTCATCAGACGGACTTACAGCAGCTATGGAGACTGCAGAGAGATGCTTTGCTGCTGCAGGTCCGAGGCTGTGGAACAACCTTCCAGCTCATCTGAAACAAACTGACATTAACTTTGAACAGTTTAAGCGGCTGCTCATGAGACATTTTTGTTCGGCTGTTGAGATCGCGGCGCATTGTGAGTGGCTAACTGTTAAATTGCGTTTCAAAGTTTATAAAATGAAATATATTTCAATAGCAAATAGAATATTTAGAGTGGACAATGTCAGCCAGTCGACGAATTTTATTTACTTACTTATTTATTGACTTACTTCGATAGGTTCTGCATCGGCGACCGGTTTTACCTGCATAACAACCGTATCTTGTGCGAGTTCGACTATGCTGAACAACGTACCTCATTGCAGACCTCTGCCGTCGTCACGCCTGCAGTTTCAGCAACAGTCTCGGCGCCTGCGACGCCCGTCGCCGCACATGTATGTGTTATACCCCGTTTACACGATGGAGCAAACATCGAGCAAACATCGAGTTGGCTCGTCCAGCTAACATATAGCAGCTCGTCGAGCCAGCTTGATTGTGTAAACGGGGTATTACTGTGTTACTGTTCGCGGTAGCGACGACAGTATTATTTTCAGCATCGTCGCTAAGTTTTTCTGTTAACAGGATATCTCATCAACCGTTTCACTTAGTCCAACAAAATTTTGCGCCAGCACGCATTTCAAAAATCGCAAAAACCTCATTTGAGTTGAAGTTCAGAGGTCAAAAGTCTGTAGCCGTGCGCAAGAAAAAAAGGAAAAAATCAGACGCTTAACGGGGGAACGGCGAATTTCGCGCATGCGCAGCCACGCCCTCTTTGAACCGATTGTAACCAAATTTTGCTCATGGGGTCGAATGGGCGATATGATCACTGACGCCAAGTTTTATGGAAATCGGTTTGAGGGGTTTCGGAGTTACAGGACTCCCCAACGCCATTTCATATACTTAACGTTCATCGCCCTTACAACAGTGTCAGCACTACCGTGCTGCACTGTGATGAGGTGCTTACACGATCCAGCAAACGTCCAGCAAACTTCCAGCAAATGTATTCTAAATACACGTGCTAATGCTGGATGTTCGCTGGACGTCTGCTGGAAGTTTGCTGGAAATTTGCTGGACGTTTGCTGGATCGTGTAAACACCCTATAAATGTCGCAACATGTTACGGCGGCGTCGGCGGCTACTGCAGACATTTTTAGCCATGCACAAGACTTAACTGTTGAATGTGATTTTACTAATATTTTTTTGTCCATAACGTTGCTTCTGCAGTTATGCAATTTGAGTTCATTATAAGTAGTTACAAGGTCAACTTTATCTTCCATTTTTCCAGGGTATGTAAATCGAGTACCGACCTGATATGGCAGGACGCGCTCCTCTGTGTCGAATGACAGGTTACACAGCATGATCCCATATGGCAGGTAACGCTCCGTAACTTTGAGATGAGTTTATTACGAAAAGCTACAGGGTGTTTCAGTAAGCAATTTTTTTGAACATCCTGCTGAAAATCGCATGACTTTGAGACGTACGAATGCAAAATTATTAAGTACATGTACTGTAAACATGTGCCGTTTTTCCCCGGAACACCCCGTATAGCACCTAACCATTTTTAACCATTTTGTGCGATGCAGCCGCAACCTCAGTCTGGGGCAAGAACTTGCCTCGACGCTGCACCATCTTCATCGGCCGCGTGCGCCGCCGCAGTCACGCAGATGAAACACAGACACGTTCAGTTACAGCAACAACTGCAGCAGCAGCAACAGCATTATCTTCATCCTCATCCGCCACATCCGCACGCCGCCGCTGCAATGGACGGCTGTGTCAACTGGTGATGAAAACTTGATGTCGCTGGCTGGCTAAAGGCGCGTAGAGAGCGACGTAACTGAACCGAACTAAACTGATACGGTTTAGTTTTTGACGAACTGACCAGTAGGCAAACAGGGAGCCCTTTGGTCATTAGTTGACGCGGACGTGGGCGTAGTCGCCGTTAGACGGTGCCTACTGTAATGCATTACTGCTCGCCCATTGGTCAGTTCGTCAAGAACTAAACCATGTCAGTTCATTTCAGTTCAGTCGCGTCGCTCTGTACACGCCTTAATTAGTCGCTGTAACGCAAGGGACACTAGTCTGAAATTAGCTATAGGCCTAATTCCGTCCGGGGTGGAAATGACCAAGGTCCGCCGAAGCCAAAGAAGAAATTTATCCCTATTCTTATGCTTATTAGTAACCCTAACCCTAACCTTATCCCGAACCCTCTTGCTGTTCGGACCAGTGCTGCTTTTGACTAGTAAACTGTCCCCGCTGGTTGGGGCGGTGTATACATGTGTGTCTGCTTGCTGCACCGCGGTACCAACCGTGGCAGCGGCATCATCATCATCAGCAGTAGTATATCAGAATCTACATCCTCATGCAGTCGTAATGGACGCCTGTGTCAACTGGTGATGAAGACCTGAAGTGGCTGCATGGTTGGGGCAGATGCAGGCACAGTGTCAGCAGCGTCGTGGGTTAAACCAAAAAATCTGAGCTAATACTCATAAGACGCGCGAGAGCCTATGGCAGTTTCTGTTCGCAGGTCATCTTGGTCTATTCCTATCCATTTCGTCGCAATTCACTTTTTTTGCAGCCAAAAATTGCCAAAAAAGTACTTAAAATTAATATTTTTAGAGTTCAAAGTCATTCAAGGTCATCGATGTTGACATTCCTAAGAAGCTTATCGCCAGGGCTTGTTATGATAAGCAGCATGTCTGTGCATATCTGCAACCATTTTCACGCTAGACAAGACAACAGTGGACAAATAACCACTTTTTAGAAAAGTACCCCTCTTTGACACCCTCGTGCGCAGGCCTCCTTGAATTTAGAGGGTCCGCCTTTGGACTGCTATAATTAACATTCAATGCTAAAAATTTTATAGGCAGGTTGTCTTGGTCTGTCTCTAATTATTTCGGCGCAATTCACGTTTGAAATGCGCGTCGAGCCGAAAATCGCGAACAATTCAGTAAAACTTCTTATTTTGGGGGTTCAAGGTCATTCAAGACAATCGATGTTGACATTTCTAAGAAGCTCGTTGCCAGTGCTTGTTATGATAAGCAGCATGTCTGTGCCTATCTGCAACCATTTTCAAGCTAGACGAGCCAATACCGGTGGAATAACGTCTTTTTAGGAGGGGTGGCCCTCTTTCGCCTTCTCGTTCGGGAAGACCCCTTTCACCCAGTGGCATGAAATTGTGTCACAAAATACCAGAGACACCAGGCTATCATATGGTGTACACTCAAAGTCTCTATCTCAACTGGTCTTGAAACGGTACCGGGTACTGACGGACAGACAGACGGACGGACAGAATTACCGTAGCTAATATGCGCTATAGCTATGCTAGCTCTCGCGCGTAAAAGCAGGCGCGGCAGGAAGTTGCAATTTTCCGAGGGACAGCCAGAAATTTTCGACAGAAAAGATTATTGGTGCTCAAAATTCCAACGTTGCTCTCAAGTTTCCCCAACATTGTTTTCAGCCCAGACCAGAATTTGCATTTTTGGACAAAAAATTTCCGACAGCAAAAAATTTAGGGTGAACAATAATATTGCTCTTCTCCCCCCGCCACGGCGCTACTGTACGTGGGCTGTGTGGCTGGTTGGCAGAGCATATTTTACGAATTGTTTTGGAATCCACCACCGAGTTGGGAAAACAGTTAGTTTGGGGGCTGGTTTCCTCAGCGGGGTGGGGCACATTTATCGCAGAAACGTCGGTCAGGTTATATGCTACAAATTTATGACAAATATTTTGCATATTGTGCCGTCAACATTTTTACGGGATTTTTACGGCACGAACGCTTTCAATGGATAGGGGCCCACAATGTATGCTACAGCTTTATTAACGGACTGCTGATGTACAGTAAGTACTGTGTAGCTTATACGTGCGAGAAAAAGCAGCTCGTGTGATCTGGTTATAAGGTGACGGCATCTTTAAGCTCGTCTGGCATAGTCGCAATGGAAATGATGCCGGAACTGCTGACACCAATACCGTAGAGATTTTAAGTTTTTTATTGAGAAAAAAATGACTGAGATATTGCCTCCGAAATCGTTAACGTTTATCACCGTGAATATCATTGCGATCGTTATCATTGTAATATCTGATGTTATTGTTGATGTTGTCAACATTGTATCCCTGCTATTGCCAGCACTATGATGATCACAGACAGGTATTCAGTCTGCAATCCTTCAGCTCTGGCAATTCTCGAAAGTTTACATTATATGATACTAGATTTTTTTCTCTAAAAAAGACTACAAAGTAAGCTTGTAAAAAACTTTTTCGATTAGTTCTGTCGCTAAAGACCGACGTCGAATGACCGTCATGCATATTTGTTTTATTTATTTTTATTTTAATATGTAATAAACACTCGCGACAAACGCGCGAGAGCAATAACATAGGAAAACAGTAAAGAAAAACTACAAACATTACTAAGGGAAAAAAGAAACACAGAAAATACACGATAAACAGACTACAAATGAACCAACTAATAACAGTTGCTAAATAAAAATTTATTGATAAATGTCCGTGTGTGCAGTTCAGATGTTACATGATCTATTAATAAACCATGACTTATATCTCTTAATTCATATTTGTTAGACTTAGCAACCGGTGACAGATGATGTAGACAATGATTATCATAAGTTGCTTTATAAAAAAGCTGGTCATCATAGCTTGCCAATAGCTCTTCTACAGTAGTGATAAACTTAGTATATCCATACTTGTAAACACGCTTAAACAAATTATTTATCTGAGCAATTTGTGCTTTAACAAGGAAACTATACCAAGATGAGATAGCGTAAGTAATTTGCTAACTATTATAGCATAAGACACATAACATCTCTAAGCTAAGACCTTGACGTTTAAGGACCTTCAAGATATGTAGCCTTTGACTAGAGACTGTTATTGTATGATTAAAGTATATATCACAACTAAAGTTACTTTTTATATATATACCGAGTAATGTTGCTGATGTGACTCGCTCAATGTTCAATAGGCTAAGACAAGAGGATTAGAGTGGCAAGGCCTGGCTATATATAGGATTGTAAAATATAGGTTCTTTGGTTTTGATTAAGTCAAGAATCATAGTATTTTCGCCAGCCCATTCTTGTACATTATTAAACTCGATTTCTACTCCTACATCAGAATGTCCTGGAACTAAAAGAGTTGAATCATCTGCAAACTTAACTATTACGTTAGTAAAGAGCTAGGGCACTAAGCCGCAACGTACATGTGGCTACGCCGATCTGCTATGCTATGCATAGGCCCAAACATGTCGCCTAATATAAAGACATCTTGGCCTCTAGATCTTTAAGAAGATTAAAAATCAAGTCGTAGTCGTGTTCCTGTAGGCTGAAGGCTTCGTCTTGAACTTGATTATCAGACAGAGTTTTTGGTCATGGTCTTGAAAGCCAACATTAGCCTAGGCCGCTTAGCTGTGCCGATGTGCCGATATATATGCACATAGGCCTACATGTCGCCTAGATAATGTCTTAATCGCAAAGCACCTTAAAGACAAAAGCAATAAGTTGTTCGTGTTTTTAAAAGCTTAGTCTCGGACTCGGTTATAAGACAAAGTTCTTGGTTTCAAAGACCAAGATTAGGCCGCTCGCTGGCCTACATTATCGTCTAGTAAATGTCGTGATCTCGAGAAGCCTTGAAGTTGAGGGCAAAGGACTAAAAAAATTTGGTCGTGCTCTTGAAAATTAAAATCTTGATATTGGACTAAGTTATGAGACAGTTTTTGGTCTTAGTCTTGAAGGCCAAGATTTGGCCGCTTAGCTATGCCGGTGTGCTATAGGCTTAGGCCTAGGCCTACTTCATGTCGCCTAAATAAGTTTTTGGTTTCGAGGGGCTTTAAAGACAGAAAAAGTCTTGAACTTGGACTTGGATATTGAGACAAAGCTCTTGCTCTTAATCTTGATGGCCGTGCTAGTATCTAGGCCGATGTGCTGTAATAGATGTCGTCGAAGTCTAGACGCTGATGCAGTGCTTCTCGCTGGATGCAATGGATGTATCGGATGCTATAGTAAAGCCGGTATAAGCTCAGTCCAAGATGAGATTGTGGACGGCTTGCCTCTGAATCAATCTAGCACGCGCCGTTAGACTAATTACACGAGCGTCCGTGTCGAGAGTCCATGTGGTGGTATATCTGTCTGCTGCACCGCTGGGCAGGCTAATTACACGCGTGTACTACGTGTGTGTCGATCACCCGACCCGCAGGCCATCAGGGGTCTTCGCACGTTGGGGTCAAATTCGCCTCGCCTCTAGTCTACGGCTAACCTGACCGGACTTGGGCGTCGGACCTCCATGGATCCCATACAGTGACCTGCCTTTACGGTGGCTGGCTGGCTGGCACACTCTGGTAGTGAGGGGCAACTCGCTGTAGCCTACGTGAGACACTTCAGCTTTGCTCTGTTCAGCTTAGTTCGTCAACAATATTGGCATGTCACCAGTGATGTAACTCATCGAGGACTTTGTGCTCAAGACCAAGGCCAAGGCGTTAAGAGACTAATTTTAAAGTTATGCACTATACAAAATTCACTGTTTTACTTACTTATTTACTTTCTAAGGCCAAGGACACTGCTTTTATCTTCAAGAACATATCGCTGAATTTAACGCAGTCATATAATATAAAGGTTAAAAAGATGGTGTTTTAGCTCATAATAGAAGTCCATTCCAGAGATACGGAGCGTCACCTGCCGTATGGGATCACACAGTGTTACCTGCCACCGACACAGATAGGCAGGTACTCGATTTACCTACTCTGGAGGGATGAAAGGCTGAGTTGACCTAGAAGGCTGGTTACATAACCGAGATGGTTTACCTGCCCACAGAGTCACCCGTCAAAGTACTAACCCGGTCCGGCGTAGAGTAACTTCGTTGATCGGATTAAACGCGTTACCGTTACGCCACGCCACCAACTTAAAAGAGTTTTAACGGAATTGCGCTGTGTAAAAGCATATTCGTCTTTGCTGACTGTCGAAACCAATAAGTAAGTAAGTAAGTAACTAAAGAACTAATAATTTGGTAGACGAACATTGAAGGTGTGTTTAAAGCGACAGAGATGAAATAGGCATACACGTATTTCAGCTCATTAATTTAGTTTCGTTTCATTTTAGTTCACTACATTTCTGTCAAAATCTTAGTCGCGATAAATGTCTTGAGCGTCGTTTAAAGTTATATCCCGTCTACACGATTGAGCAAACATCAAGCAGACATCGAACTGGCTCGTCCAGTTAACATATAGCCAGCTCGTCGAGCTAGATTGATCGTGTAAACAGGGTATTAATGTCGGTTTGTCTCGGACGGTATCATAAGGTCTCTCAGTCGTCAAGGCGGCAAAACCGTTGCACAGTCGTGTGACAAACATGCGAGTCCGAGTTTCAATTTGGAAAGACAATTTCATGCCCGGTCTGCGGCTAATAGATGTCTAGCGGGCGCCGGGGCCGAGGCCGGCCGGAGCGTGTACCGGAACGAGTCCTGGCTCGGCCGTCAGTAAGCCCTCTCCTCGCGGCCGTAACACTGTCGGTTCCAGGTCCCGACCACGCTACAGCGAGCCAGCCATTTGGTAACCTACTATTTGCCCAGGCCAACTCAGCCTCCTACCCTCCGTGGGACGGAAAATGAGTAGTAGCTTACGCGCTACGGGGTGCAGGCCTAGTGCGGCTGATTGGGGCGATGGTATGTCTGCTAGCTGCAAACCGTGGGTCCAATTGTTCGTTAACGCGGGCAATGAACGGCCCCATACTGCGCTGCGGTATCATTAGCTCATCCCAATCAGCTGCCATTTCCAAGATTGTCAAAGCGCTTCTGGTCTTGAGTCCGTCTCATGTATGAAGCGCTATAGCAAGTACTGGACTTTACCTTTTTTAACTTTACATAATCAGTAAGGTGGTCGAGGGGAAATCGGGTAAAACGCCGTTCCCCCAAATATTTTTGGAAGTGAAGGGAAAACCGGGGGCTGCTAGATAGTCCAAAGGTTCCATAGTAAAAAAGTGTTAAGATTCTTTTTCCAAACATCGAGCAAACAATCTCCACATTTCCTTTCAACTATGAGTAGGGTTACGGTTAGGGTGAGAGTTTAAGTTAGCGAAAAAGCATGTTGCAGTATACAGGGTGTTCCAAAAAAACGGATACCCAGTTTTATTTTTGGGATAACTTTGGTAATTCAGCACCGATTTTAACCATTCTTTTACTGTTACAAGCAGAAATTTATGGCGCGTAAACATGAAGTTCTTCCACCCAGCGCACTTTTATTGTGTGATCACATTACCTAGCAAAACAGTTCTCAGTTCGTAAACCCATGATCAAACAGCGATCATCCTTTGTTTTCTGCCCATATCAAACGATTTATTCTAAAAAAATTATTACTGGTAAACAAAGTAAATAAACACAATATGACGTAACAATGACGTCACAAGGCACAACTGCGAATAAGTAAGTGAGCTTAACTACTTTATGCTACGAAATTGGTATCTTTATGTGTTGCCTGTTCTCCGAGACCACTGTAGATTTGACAGTGTTTGTTTTGCTAGGGTAATGTGGTCACACAATAAAGATGCGGTGGGTGGAAGAACTTCACGTTTACGCGCCATAAATTTCTGCTTGTAACAGTGAAAGAATGGTTAAAATCGGTGCTGAATTACCGAAGTTATCCCAAAAATAAAA
>Ga0056128_1005555_pt1 | contig 15861 bp, 9 predicted proteins | sample WorMetLIZISLAND2_FD_71113 | JGI IMG/M metagenome (GOLD analysis project Ga0056128, IMG submission 71113) | Marine gutless worms symbiont microbial communities from Max Planck institute for Marine Microbiology, Germany - Olavius geniculatus... ...
GGCCCAATCTGTCGCGCTTCGCATGACCCGGAGAGGACTCGCGCGCAACCCGGATGCAGGCCGGCCGCTCGGATCGGTCGCCTTGACGACGGGTGCTGGCGGGATTAAGTGCGGATGGATGGACGGAGGGACGGACGCCGAACCGAACGTTAATAAACGCATCAGAGACGTGATTTGATCGTGCCGTGAGCGGCTGGGCCAGCAGCAGCAGCAGCAGCATCATCGTCATCACTTCACAGTGAATGACTGAGTGACCAGGCCAGTCGTCAGCGATGACATGACATGACATGACTTGATCATTACGAATGGCCATGCATGCATGCCGAGCCAAGTGCTGCCAGACTACAACGAACCTTACACTTCGTCCAGCAGACAGACAAACACACTGCACAACAACGATCACCATATATACACACGTTAGAAACGGCAGGAGTGATAACTACGATACAGAGGTGGCACAAAATAAAGTAGTTTACAATTTTTCACCCCAGTAGGGCTTTATTGCATGGATTTTTTTTAATTTGCAGTTGAAGCTCTTTCGTTTTCTAAATACACACTTAAGTACCGGTAGTTGAGTTTATTTCTCAGCGGCTTAAACGATGAACTGTGATCCTCTATTTTGTGCTACCATTATGTAGGGTAAATGAAGATGTTTATATTTATTGTTTACCTCTGACTTGTATGTGGCTGGCGAATAAACTCTTGTAGCAGTTGCTGCAAAGTGTTGCATCAATCAACTGCAAATCATTCTTCTTTTTTCGTGGTTTTCTTCGATTTCCACCTTTACCAAGCAGTGGGCTTACATGCAGTTAAGACGAGTTAACGTTGATACAAACGCCTAAAAAACCGTGCTCGTTAGCACATGCAGTGTTGACGGAGTTCGTTATAGGTAAACTGGCAGATTTTAATGAAGCAGCAAGCTGACACCACAAACGTTTGTCGGTCGGTCGGTCGGTCGGTCGATCGATCGAAGGCTAGTTAACGTGGCATGTGTCGCTCATGCATGTCTTAACACGCATGGCGCAACGCCCACCAAATCACAGCAGATCAGAACACCGCATAACAGTCAAGCTTCGCCTTAAAACCGCTGCTGTTTTCAGCAGCTGTCTTAACGCGCGATTGACATCTATAGCTGGACTACTTCGAATGTAATTGCACAGCACGCATGCACGACATTACTTCTGCATACTTCAGCTATAGCATCTTCGTCGAATAGGTACAATTAACACCTATAAAACCGTGTTTCCTATAGCAGCAATCTGCTTTAGTCGTCCTTATCTTGAATCTGCAGGTCTGATGATAATAATAATTATTATCTGGTGTGCACGACTTGGACACTATTTTCTGACACGCGATTTCGGTACGAGGAAATTCACCGAACTTGAGTCGTTCGCCTTGTCCTGGAAAAAGAGCTGGTAAAGAACCACATTAAAGTAGTCTAAGTTTGTAAGTAGTAAACCCGTAATACGATCTAACGCGCATCGATCGCCGCTACGATTACTGCAATCGTCGAGCAGATCGCAAATTAGCGCACGAGTCTGAGTTATTTTTCTGCTCACGTATGTTCGATCAGGTGCAATAATGATGGCGCAATGTTAATCGCGCACGCGGTCGATACATGCGCAGCGACTACTCGGAATGTAAATTTCAGCTGGTTATTACACGCGCGCATGAGCGTTTTATATAGCTTGGCCACAAGTGCTACGGCAATCAGCGCAACAGCTAAACTTCATAGGATCTTCTAAGGTCGGCCAGGTTATGTGATATGTGGCACGGATTTTTGAAATGTTTTGTGAAATTTAGACGAATCGATAAAAATAAACGTATCATTAAATAGGCAATTCGCATTGGTAGATTTCGTTGTAAGACAACGACAGCATTTCCCTACTTCAGTCATAGTTTCCAAGCGGTAGGCCTATGCAAGCGGTCGATGTCCGTAACCGAGCAAGAGATGAGCCGGAGCAGCCAAGCGACTGACAGAAATCAGCAAGATTTATCCAGAACAATTCGAGCGCTCAATAATAAGACGCAATAATCTGCCTGGCGGGACAGATAGAGCGACCTGGGAGCGGCGAATTAAGGCGAGGCTTATGCGAAGTAAGAGCCTGACTAGATTGATCAAAACCTGATCAGCCGTATATACTGCAGCGAGCAAGTGTCCCGATATATTCGTCTGGTCAGCCATGCGACCAGGAAAGGCATACATCATCACCGGTTGCACCACCAGCACTGTGAGCTCGTTATGCGTCGTCCCGTCCAGCAAAACCAGCCAGCCAGCTACCGTTCGCCGCTATCGGGACGACAGCTTATTGCAGCCCGCGCTGCCCGCCGTGGACTTATCTTGATTCACAGACGATGACAACATTTGCCGCCAGATAATTGCGATTTATATATTCCAGTGCGCTTCCGTGAATTCACCGGTACGTCAGCAGCAGACATTTATTCATCGAAGCATCAGAAATTCATCTGGGCAACTCAGTCTCCTACCCTCCGTGGGACGGGAAATGAGTAGTAGCTTACGAGCTACGTGGTGAAAGTCTAGTGTGGCTGATTGGGGCGATGGTATGTCTGATAGCTGCAAACCGCGGGTCCATTTGTTCGTTCACGCGGGCAATGGATGGCCGCATAGTGCGCTGTGGTATCATTAGCTCATGCCAATCAGCTGCCACTTCCAAGATTGTAAAGCGCTTCTGGTCTTGAGTCCGTGTCATGTAAGAAGCGCTGCTATAGCAAGTACTGGACTTTACCTTTACCTTTACCTTTAACACAACATCGGATCCTACAGTAGGCCTATCTGCGTTCAGTGTTTCACCGTGTTTGTTAGAGGACCTACACTTGCGTATAGGTTTGTGAAATAAATGCCGCCGACGACGACGACGACGGTCATGCACGGCGAAAATAAAATACTGTTTTATGTATGCAGCTATACGCAGGCTTGCCGTGGATATGGATATCCATGGATATATCCAGGTGTGGATATTAGACTTCAGCCATCCTGTGGATATATCCATGGATATTATGCTGTCGCACCTGCTAATTAAACTGAATATTCAAATGTTTTATCGCAATATAATATTTTAAAGTGTGTTGTTCTTACTCTTCATTTTCTCGTTTATTTATGTGATTGAGTCAAATAAATAATCAGTGAAATCAGCACGTCGTTATTTAGTTAGCCTAAATTAATTCATGTGCACTGTAGCAGCAACAGATCTTAATCTTAGGTGCTTTAATACTGTTGGTTGGGCAACAAACGGTCTATCAATTTGTAAGTTCATTTTTAATCATTTTTTTATCAAACAGTAACAAAATTACAAACGTTTTTGATTCCTAACATATTTAATGCTGGTAGGAAGTACAAACCAAGTGTTCTTCAAAAACGTCCACTAGCTCTATTTATACGTGTAGGCGTAGATGCAACCTGCATCTTAGAGAACAAAAATCCCAGCTGTTGCTGGGATGGGCCGACCGTACTGTTTATCTGCAGTCCCATACACGATCTGGTGACGTTGCTATACCGAACGCTAGAATCAATGCTAGGATACGATACGATAATTTGGCCCACGTAAGTGACGGCATTCAAAATTGCGGCCAAACCGCTGCAGATAGTAGCATGGTTACTTTCAGCAGCTTATAGGTAGTCGTTATCGCTCTATCCAACGGTAGCATCGCCAACCCCTTAATACGTACCGTTTAGCCGCAATACATTTGTTACGGTCAGAGAGACGACAGAGAAACGACATATCGCAGGCTACCCAGTACCCCACGGCTCAACCTATAACTGTCGGCCAAAGCAAGGGCAATAAAATAGTTACGATATAGATTTTCGACAGCTGGGAAATACTCTACCAAGATCACATTTCAATGCAATTGTGCTTTATTCTTTTACTTTTATTTATTTTTTATGAGTTGCGAAAATGTCTGCGTCATGTTTATTTGAGGGGGAAAGGAATGGACGCTCTTGCACTGCTGTATTTTGCAAAAATCTAGCGCTATAATGTAGGCCCTACGCACGATAGGCGTCTGGGGATATGGATATATCCATGGATATCCACGGAAAATCTGTAAAGATGGATATGGATATGGATGGGAAATTTCATGTCCACGGCAAGCCTGGCTATACGACAAAACTGTTTTAATAAAAAAATACCAAATAGGCACCAACATTTCTGAACGTCGTTATTGCTAAAGAAGCGGCAATTTTGGTTTATTTTCGTAAAATTTTAAACGGCCTAAGCTGAACCATCGTTTAAAACAATACATCGGCAGAATAACAGCTTTTTTGCGCAGCGATAACATATCGAGCGACTAACAGCATAAAAATGAACATATTGAGTAACACGAGATCTTGTTAGTCGAACGACCGCTAACCGAGAGCGTTCCCTGTCACTGACTAAAAGTTTCAACCACGCAATATAGCCTAGTGTACTCGTTCCATTACTTTACCAAAGACCAAATCTACTAAAGCGTTCTTCACACACTACGACGAGAATCTCGTACTTAGGCCTAAACGACAGCGTCTGAAGTATTTTAGCCGACCGTACTTAAGTAACAGTCGAGTTTTGGCATGGTTGTCGTCCGTCTGTAGTCGTCGTCGTCTGTAACGGATGTATTGTGGCTAAACGGTAAGTGGTTGGAAAAAACCTTTTACACGAATAATGAGCCCTGTGCCTTAAACATAGACATGCAAAATTTCAGCGATCGGTTGGTAGGAAAAACGTGCGTTTTTCAACGGAAAACTGGCCACATCTCGTAACCGGTGAGATATACGGCCAAGGTTACTATACAGAGTGGACCAAAAATGCTCTAGTTTGTTTTTTCAAAACTTTGTCAAATCTCCACCAAATGTGATAATTTTTGGCAAATTTGGTGGAAATTTGACGAAGTTCTTAAAAAAGTTGGGTCATTTTTCGACCATCCTGTATTAATCACTAATAAGAAACGGCATACGCCCTTTCAGATGAAATGAAAATCATTGACTCCGAATGATCTCGAAGGTCACTGACAACCAGTATGGTCGGCTATCCTAGCGACAGCTGGGCTTTTTGTTTCCGTTTCCTATGATTTTCCCTTTTAAATATACGTAATGTCGAGACCACAGTCTGTGTCTCTATTGAGTTTTGTTGTTTTGTTGTCCTGTTCGTTGTCTGTTTCTAATCTTTTAATAAATTATTGTCAGCGTTTTACAAACAAAACTTGTCAGCTAGAAAACGTGAGGATTTACTTATTTTTTTCTAATCCCCGTTAACATGCAAGACGTATTTTTATAATCTTAATAATGTGCAGTTACTTTTGCCTTTGACAGTTATCATCATCGTTGTCTTTGTTGGTCTTAATTCTGGTCCTAAGACTTGGGTCTTGTTAGATTTTGTTCACGTTGTAGGTTAGGCCTATTTCATTATCGGCGCCTTGTTATCGCACAGAAACCAGCAACGAGCTACGCAACTCACTCGTACGAGATCGGACGAGTTCGTACCTGTTCGTACTTCGTATCGTAGCCGTATACTTCACACCTAGGCTATTACCACAGCTTAACAGCTAGAGTATAACCGAAGATTTCAGTCGCTGATTGCCTTCCCAGATACTGTTTGTTTGTTTGCTGCCGCCACGACGTTGTATGCGTAAGCCCACCGTCAATATCGTTGTGGAACGTCAATTAACTGAACGTCGTGTGTCGTGGCGTGTCGGAATGTAAACCTTCGTATGTGCAATGTAGACGGCTGTAATAACTTAGTAATGAGAACCCCGGTAGTGCAGTGGCAACTGCGGGAAACCTGCGGTAACGAGTAACGACCGTACAGAAATGCAGTCATATCGTGTGGACGGATTTAGCTATAGTGCGTGGTTAGTTACCGGCACTGCGGGAACGCGGGCCGCGTGTAGGCCTAAGCCGCGGTAATGAAATTCGTCAGCTGGGAATTGTCGATTTTAATCGGAGCGTTTCTCGTTGAATTTGAACCATTTATGCACGGATTTCACTATGCATTTAGCACTGCATTAGAAATATTAAGAACTATATTCATAAGTGATTGAGTAGATGCTGTGAAATACGAATCTGGACGCATGTCAGAATCGCGGTGTTGCGTGTTTCGTGACGATAAACCGTACGAAAGATGTTAGACCTAATGAGTCGAGGCCAATTATTTCTGACAGATGTGTGGTCTTACATGCTTCCAAACGGCCGGTCAAACGCCTGAGGCGAGTTTTTGCCGAAGCGTAATCTTGGCAAGACATTCGAGTGCCGACGAAAAATAATTAAGCGCATTGCAGTCGAAAGCGCTGCAAGCGAAATCCGCGCAGCTCATTACTCGCACCGACAGGCATGGCTGCCAAGATCGCCGAAATGACCAAACTTTTACGACATGCATCAAAAACGCCAAAGGGGTCCTGACTTGCCCATGTTAGGTTAGCCTCCCGTTTGACCATATTTAAATTTCACAAACGGTACGAAAAGTGATCTATTTTCTTCGCAAGTTCTACGCAAAATGGAGTTCACGTAGCTCTGATATTTCGTGAGATACAGTAATGCGAGCAGTTGAAATGTGGTGGGATCTTCAACCATCACTTTATTTCAAATTTACTAGTTAGTATTAAGGCACGTACAGAGCGGCATGACTTAACTTAACTGAAGTAACTGACCAATGGGCGAGCACAACGTAATGCATTACTGCTCGCCCATTGGTCAGTTCAGTTCAGTTCAGTTCAGTCCTGTCGCTCTGTACGCGCCTTTAAGTCAGTGAAAACACTAAAATTCGGCCGACATTTGATAATTCACGACAAACATTTAGTAAGTTGTTAGCTTATGTTGGACCACTCTGTATAACGTGCTGTGAAAGAACAGTTACTGATAGCGTATGATACGGTTCGATGTGTGAGCTAAATAGGCCTAATAGTCTCTACGTAGTAGCGACTATTTAGACTTGCCAGGCTTAAACAGTGCCTATGTGTGCGATAAAACTAAAATGAGGTTTTTTAGTTTCAACCTGAAACTCCTTCGCGTACAATTTATTCTTAACGAATCGCACGAGCGATTGACGAAAAATTTTCACAACGCTAAGAAACCGATCAGAATAAAGAAATCCGAAAAACGCGAGTAAACGCCAGGAGAGCCCGAAAGCGAGCAGTTGAATCAGATGAACTAAGCAATCAGTGAATAATAGAAACACAAGCTCAATCTCACCACGTGCAGAGTCAGTCAGTTGCTGCAGCTTCTCACCTGTCTGTCTGCTGCTACGTCAACTCGACTCGACGACGATGACGACGTTATTTCTGTATTTGACGGCACAATCAATAGCCGACCGCCGCCGCTGCTGCTGCGTCTGCTGCCATGCGTTCAGTGCAGTCGTTGACCGTCATCTGGCGACGCATGCCAGCTATAGCCAGTCGGTCGGTCGGTCGGTCGCTAGCGCAGCCAGGATGTGGGCAACTGGCTCTCTCGCTCTCTTCGGTGCACGCCGCTTGCTCGCTGGCACCGATGATCAATCGTTCGGCCCTTGCCTCTCTTTCCCTTCCTCTCTTCCTGGCTCATCGACTGTTGCCGAGATTCCGGCGTCCACGGCGTTTGAAATTATCGCGGGATTAGCCCGTCGTTGCGCTCAAAAGCATTCAGCAGTGAGCGACATTATTGGCAGGGCAGCAGGCTCCAGCTATAGCTATATAGCTCTGAGTGACTGACGTTTCTCGGAGCAACCAAAAGTGCTTTATTGCCGCCCAGATCGATTCACGTTGCCGACGTGAGGAGCAACGTACAGCCACGCCCATGAAGTCAACGCATTTTCTACGTGTTCGTCGTTGTCGTCTGGTGGCTAATTATTCAACGTCTAATTTGTCAATCAGTGCGCATATTAGCCGGCGTTGTTATTGCATACTTCGGCGCAGCATGTCACGTCAGCGAACTTAATTAGTCGTTTAAGTGCGTTTAATGAATGCCTGACGAAACAGAAGAAAAAGGGGAGCAACCGTCGAAATACGTTCTGGCACCACATCAGACTGTGACCACCAGAGTTACTGCAATAGCAAGCCATCATCCATGCGCCATGCTATGCGCATTATCTTTCCGTGCCTTGATTACAACGGATCACTGTTCATCGCTTAAGCCGATGCGCTGCATGAAAAGCCGCCGAGAAATGTTCGCACACCGATTTTTCAAGCCCGACGTTCTCAATGAAGCACCTTGCCTCCAGCATACTTATTGCCGGAAAAACGTGCTGATGATAAGTCATGTACTTAATACTTTCGAACACACTGTGCGGCACGAGCAGAAAAAAGTTTAAAAATTTACTTTTTCCATACCGTGTGAATAATTGTCAGTAAATCGTGAGAGTTTATCTATTGAACATAATATTTTATTAATTATGCGCATTTTATATTGTCAGAACATTGTATTATATCATATGTTTGGATGATTCTTTAATAAGTGTTGCATATATTACACTGTCATAGTGCAGCTTTTTGGCTATAACACAACAATAATTATAGGACCTAGGTTGGTCTAAGTTGTACTGTCACTGCAGTCTTGAAGTAGAGAGATTAATTAATCTAACAAACTTATTGCGCCGGCCTAGCAGATTTAAGGCTGATATTTCAGCCCTCAGCAACACGAGCTTACATGGCCGGAAATAAAAGGATTCGACATATTCCTCGTGGCAAATGACATTAAACAACAACGAAAACTACGTTGTGTCCGAAAAAAGTAACCCCCTAGACATTTTACCACAGAGATGTCAAATCTGAACGAATATTAATAGTATTGTCCATGCTTAATCTACAGTGAATTTCTGAAGCGGCCTCCAAATTTCGTTGAAAAATATTATTTCTTGACATAGTTATTAATTGTTGACTTTCGATAACAAATTATCTCCGTTACCAATATGGCGTTACATATTGCAGTCGTTCGATCGGAAGTCACGTTTGTTGACGCAATCAAAATAACATAAACAATAACAAAATAGGATTTTCTGCAAACGATGTGTTAAGCTGTTGAGACCAAAAAACAATATGGTGCTAAAAAGTTTATCACAAAATTTTTCAGCAAGCAGCGGACACTTTCAGGATTAAACAAACGGTTGTTTAATACTGGACACTTTACGTTTTGGGGTAACTTGCAAAAGCCGCTGTAACCATTTAGCACTTTGATTGGCTACTGATGATGCATTGTTAATGTAAAATTTTGTCAAAATCACATGCTGTTTGTTGGAGTTATAAAAATGCACACATTACAGAGAGGTTTACTTATGTAACGCCATACGTGGTAACGGAGATATTTTGTTATCGATAATAAACAATTAATAACTTCAACAATGGATAATATTTCTCAACGAAATTTGGTGGTCGCATCAACAATTTATTGGAAATTAAAAGTATCAACTTTTATTAAAATTCGTTCAGATTTGACATTTCTATTATATGATGTCTAGGGAGTTACTTTTTTCGGATACAGTGTAGATGTAAGCACTAGGCCCTATTGGCGTTCACACTTTCACGGTTTCACCAAGGCTGAAATTCGTTATGTGGACTCTTTCGTAAGCTTACGTGTATATACAGTAGCATTGCACATTCAAAACAAGCCACATTGGCCAATGACGCAGTTATTTCTGTTGGTTGTGTTAGGCTAGTTATGACCTAGTGAGCTTTAACTGTCCAGAATGCTGGCAGAATCATTTTTGCATTTGAACGCCATTGACTAGGATATCCGCACCGAACATTCGGGTCGTACCGTCGCAAGGAAAGCGCGCAAGACCGCAATCATTTTATGCGATATTTTTCATAATGCGTAGAAGAATCCCAGCTGCTTTTCAAAATTTCAGCTGCTGGCTCTATGGGCTTACATAGGCTTACATTCATTTAATTTTCATGGTTGGCAAACATGGTTGTGTGTTTATGCATGCAGTAGTGTGTAACATTTGGCTGATCATGGTCATGCAAGGACGTAGTGAATTTCTGTACGAACGAAAATCGCATATGCAATTTCGAAAAAGTTGCGTCGGTCTTATACGTATCTTGCAGCCTCCAAGAGATATTGCAGCTAGGCTTTCCTCTAAAAACAGACTCTTTATTCTAGCTGACATTTGGGGGATGCTCCAACTAAGCACTCGATGTTGAAGCTTCGAAAAACGAAGACCCATTCGTACAGACAGACGAGACATGTGGACTTACTGAAATAAGCAATATGCTGTTCTCTATAGTCTACATGTAGTGCAGTAGAAGAGAAAAACTAACAAAAGTAAGCAACAAAAGTAATGAGTATGGCTCGGAGCCCATAATTCATAAACACCACACCAAGCCGTTGGTTGATAGGAAAAGAGTGTACGAAGTCATTATCGCTGAAGTGAAAAAGGCGCATTTTACACCAAAGGCACTTATCCGAAAATCGGGATTATGACAGTACCGTAGCCTAAGCATTTTATAGAGATTAGCGAGAGATTATCGTGTCGGTAAGCCAATAAGCCGATCAGTCTGTGCGACTCTTTGAACGACCGCGTGTAGGTCACGGAAGCATAAAGCGGTATGTTCAAGTCGTAGATAATACTCGCGGAGGATGGGAAGGAGATTCTCGGGTGTGTTGGTCTGTATAGGAGACTGATCAATCATTGTCTGCACGGAATACCATGGGGCTGCGACGGACAGTGCACAATCGTGCGGAATGGTCGGGCGTCCGGTGGGCCGCGCTGTCGGATGATGTCGAAATCGCGTTGCCGTTCGACAACAAATCATCATTTTGCAGTTGCTGACGTGATCGTGATCGACGACGATTCCAACGTAGGTTCGAGTCTCGCTCACGGCGAGCGAGATCTTCATAGTTTCCTGCAGTTTCCAATCGATCAATCAATCATTTCAGTTTACCAGTGAATGTTTTGAACATGATTGCGGCTACCGACTGTCGTTTTCCAAAATAACGAACAATCACAATTTACTTATACTCACAAACTTTGCAGAACTTGGCAAGTGAGCTGTTCGTTTAATTCTTAGTCAAATACAGTCTAATTTGCCTATAGGCCTAGTACTAAATTGCGAGTCACAAAACAACTCATTGTTGTTTCGTATTTTAGCAAATACTGATCGATTTTCAAAACTATTTTAATGTCACGTTTACCTACCGAGTCCCAGGTGATACAATTCAACCAAATCGTTTCGCTGTTGCCAGCATAGGCCTACCGAGTACTAGTGAGAATAACTTTTTTCGTGCTCAGTGTATGACAACCAGAATCGCCTGATGCATTCGCGAACTTGCACATCCACGACATTAGTCATGTGTTGTGTTCACTGTTCGTCACAGTGTACGGCACTGAACGGGTAAGTGCAAACTCTACGCTGCGGCTTTTAATTGGACGGTTGTTTAGCTCGGCGTCGACCGCGATGTATACGCTCGCCCGTCGTTCTGCAGGGGCGGGTGGGTGCGTGGTCAAAACAAGGCGTGCCCTTTCTCGGGTCTCGTATGCATCGAGTCTGCCAGCGTCGGTCGTCGCTTCTTTACCAGGTCTCATTAGTTTTGACTCCCGGCCCGCCGGTCAGCCGACCGTCGCCTCGGTAGGCAGGGAGGGAGCGCCCGCCTCGTACCGTCGTCGTCGTCGTCGACGTCGTCGTCTTGGCGGACGCTACTGCCGTTCGGACGGTAATTGAATTCCGGTCGGTCAGTCGGTCTACGCAGCGCACGTGACCCACAATGCTTCACGACCACAGTGACCACAACCACCATGCTAGCTCGCTGAATTGCTGGCTGGCTAGGGAAGCAAGCTGATTTATGCCGAAAGGACCGACGTCGATCGGCGCGGCGCCTGACTGCCAGTGAAGGACGGGAGCGTTTCAGACCGACAGACAACGAACGAACCAACGCAGACAGACCGACCGGCCACTGGCTGCTGCTGCTGATTCTGTCGCATCTTTGCTACATGTGATGCGAACAGATATCCGTAAGGCGTAGTGGTAACGCGTTGAGTCAAATCAAAGTTACTCTACGGCGGGCCCGGTTAGTACTTGGATGGGTGACTGTCCAGTCCACGGTACGAAGCCAAGCCAACTAAATCGACTCAGCCTTCTACCCTCCGTGGGATGGTAAAATGAGTACTGGCGATGGTTACGGCCATCGCTAGGGAAGAACTGGAGAGTTCTGCGTAACAGTAAGCCCTGTGACCAGGACTGCTGATATACCGACCCAGTCGGTTAAAGGCGCTGGCTGTTAATTAGAGCCGGCCATCCGGCTAAGTTGGGTTGTATGCTAGCTTAATTGGGTTCAACGCTCGCCGGCTCAAAGCGCCAAAAGGCGATGAGCTCCCTCGCAAAGGACCTAGCTGTTTATGCGAAATCTTCTTATTCTAATGCGGATATTCCCGAGGGTTCCTGCAATGGACTGGAGGCTCAGACATAAATGGTTGATGCTTCGATCGTAATACTGGGTAAGACACGTGTAGCTGAATTTTATTCGTTTTGCAAGCAACAAATAAACTTACAGCATAGATCACTTGTTACATGGCACAATGGATTGAATGTTGGGGAAGGCAACAAGAGCAAAGACGACGAAAGAAAGCGTCTACGTACACCAAGCGATATCAAGCGATGAGACGAAAAAAGCCAAAGTCTGGACAAGTGCTCAGCTAGCAGAAGAGATAGTCAGAAGAGCGAAGGAATAGTGCATTGTAATGACCAATTCACACCTACAACGCAACCCAAGGCAGCTGAACCCAGCTGCTGAGTTGGGTTGAATCGCGTCAGCGTCGTAGGTGTGAATAGGCCATAAGTCTGCCGTAGGGGTTTGGCAAGTATGACGATAGAAAGATACAGACTATAACGAACTCAAAAAGTGCATAGCTGACGCAGCTTTCTTTACAGCATCCGCATACTGCGCTTATTGTTTCATTATTATTCTACGGCAGTGGACGTGGCCGGTCATAACAACTTCGTTCCAGTGACCAGCTTCTGCGTACACTACGCTATACGGTATTACAGCGCCGTATATAGGCCTACGTGGTATTTACATTACTACAGTTCAGTTGTGTGAACATGCCCGAAGACGACGACGACGACGCTGCAATGGCTGGCTATAGCTGCTGTTTCACAGTCCGTTTCGTCTGCACGGCAGTGAGGGAGCATTATGGGGAGTTTACACGATCCAGCAAACGTCCAACAATTTACGTGTATTTTGAATACATTTGCTGGAAGTTTGCTGGATCGTGTAAACACCCTATTAGCGTGACGCGCCCGCGGCTGGAAATGAGAGCGACGAACGTCGAGCCGACGACTCCCCCGAGATGAGGCGCCGGTGTCACATTAATATGTCTCCCCCGTGAAAAATCCGGACGGGGAGATATAATCACGGAATTGATATGTCTACTCCTTATTAAAATATCGCCGGCTCTATTAAGTGTCCCTATTATAGGATTGCCACCAGAAAAGTTTCCCCCGACGACAATTCACCGGCAAAAATCTGCTCCGACCGGGCGGCCGCCGGCGGGATGGATTTTTGCCAGTAAATTGCCGGACGTGGAGAGACTTTTCTGGAAGGGCGATCATATAATGAGGCACCGGCTTGCAGCCTAGTAGAGGAACTCACCGTTCGTTCACCGTGTCTCTGCGCGCCGACGCCGTCGTCAGCTGTTCGCTGGCTGCTGTGTAATTGAATCAGCCGTCAAGGCTGCTCACATGCAGTCATGGCACCACAGCGGCCCACTCGGGAGCGTCGCTGTCCAACCCTCGCCTCGTCACACACGAGTCGTGGCTTTAGCGTCCAGTCAACCGACCAACCGGCACAAATAGGACAGACAGACAGACATCAGTGTGGACGGACCGTTCTAATTGAACCGACCTGGCCGGGCATTTGCCAGCTGTTACAAAGGTTATCAGGTCATGAGCTTTTCACCAACGATCTGCAGCCTCGAAAAAACTCATTAACGCCTTAGAGTAGGCCTATACATGTTGTAGCTCCTAGGCACGTTGACTGGTCTTCTGCATGGCGCAGAAACGAAAAAGATTGCTATAGCAAGGCAATAGTTACAGCGAACCGATTTGTTAGTCGCATGCTGATACTGTGTCGACAGAATACATTTTAAGCAGGTTCTCCAGTCCAGGCATAAGAAATCACTCGACTCTTCGCGGCACTCTTACCCGTGTAACCCCGTGTTGCAGTTACATCAGTCATCCATACTGACAGCAAGCTTCCAACAGAAAAAATGTAGTAGTTATTCCAAATGTGAAGATGATACTAAACATTTTCCCCTGAGAACATCTTCACCTGACTGATTATTCTGTTCGAGTCTAATAAAGGCCTGAAAAATTTGATATTATGTATCACCTGCTGAGAAATGATGGAGACATTAAACCAGCGGAAAAAAACCATCACAGTGAAAATGACCATGACGACCATCACGAATAGACAGAAACAGGTCACAAGTGACTCGACATTAACAAACTTGGTTAACTGACGCACGACACAGCAGCAGTGGAAAAATTCAGTTTATCATGTCACCGACAGAGGATGGCATCTGATTGTGTGGACAAATTTTATACACACGTTGTTGAAGTCGCCAGTCTTTGCCAACCGAAACCAAACGAACACTTTACAAATGAACACAAGATTTTTTTTGTGAATTCTACTGCATCTATCATAAGCATGAATGCATGATAAGTAGAAAAATAACATGATGATCCAGTGTGATGACACAACACAACTTACCGATCTACAAAATATCAGTGTTGATTGACAAACAAGAATATGGTACGACATTGTCCGTACATGTATTAAAAAGTGAGTGAGTGGGGTTTAACGTCCCACCCGACACAATATAGGTCATTTCGAGGACGACCTTTTCAGGCAAAATGCACACAAACACATAGTAATGGAACGGTAAGTTTAACCTTTACAGAAACACAAAACACAAAAAACAAGCTAAACCCAAAATTGTAAGAACTCCATTATACGCATGCATATGTAATTAACATAATGGTAGTTCGAATAATCTTTGCTGTTATCCTCCAGACAGTCATCAATCTGATAATGCTGTCTATTGGAGGACAGGGGTCCATGTATTAAAAAACTAACAGTAGACAATCAACTACAAGTTGTCGACCACAAACTGCCAGTTTCTGCACACAATAAATTATTGCAAAAGACAACCTAAAAATTCTAACAAATTCTAACAAATATGTTGACAAAAAATGCACGTGCTGTGAATAATGATAGGGCAGCGAAAGTAAGATCAGGAGCACAGGTAATATCGATTAATTCTACTACATGTGGGGAACCATAAACCAAGCTCCGATCAGCCATGTAGCCAGCAACTCAGAAAGAGTACTCAACAGACTGCTGTTATAGCTAACTGCCATTCACATGACTAACACTAATATCACCTTTCCAGCCAGCAGCAGAGTGCTGCACTACGACATCGTTCCTTATGGACCAACAACGATGTGGAACAAGCTACCCACTTAACGGCGCTCATATTATGATATAATAAACATACAAAACAGCGGTACATACACTTGTTAATGGCAACATGCAATGACTTACACATCAAAAACAGCAAAAGCTGTTTCCGGCAGATGGGCATGGGAGCGACGGGAATTTGATCAACCTAATAACCTCCTAGCTACGGGCCTGCAAATGTTCCGATTCAATGCATCACTAACCTAGATGCATTCAGGCAGACTAGACTCAACTCCATTAGCTAGCACTGTCACGATTAGACTGAACAAATGCTGAAAGTCAGCACTTGTTTAAGGTACAAGTAGTTAATCGTTCTAAGGATCTTCTAAGGAAGATTCTAAGGATAGGATGGACACAAAAGGTCACTAATGAAGAATTGTACAGAAAGATTCAATTGACAGAAACCCTACTGCAGAAAGTGATACAGAGAAAGTTGCGCCTCTTCGGCC
>Ga0056128_1005556_pt1 | contig 15860 bp, 10 predicted proteins | sample WorMetLIZISLAND2_FD_71113 | JGI IMG/M metagenome (GOLD analysis project Ga0056128, IMG submission 71113) | Marine gutless worms symbiont microbial communities from Max Planck institute for Marine Microbiology, Germany - Olavius geniculatus... ...
ATGCCACTAGCTCGACCGCTACTTGGATACGGTCGGAATGAAACTTTCTTCTTAAACATATTTTAAACATATCTCGATTTTACAGATAGACTATTACACATCTAGAAGACAGTTGTTTCTGGTGGTCATCATCATCATATTCGTTTAATACAGTTACTTGACAAAACGCAAGCATGTGCACAATATAGGCCTACCGTACAGTGAATATACTAGGTTGAATGTCTATTAGTCTATGTACACTATGTTGTAAAACATTTTAGTTAAACACTAATCATGAAAACAAGGCTCGAAATTAATAGTAATATTGCTCGATGGTCATCAATCACTCAGTTAAACGAGTGAAGACTCGACATCTCCACCATTAGCCAGCAGGCTTGCCATAGGGCCTATAGTATAGACTATGTGATAGTAAATTTTTCACATTTTGCTATTTGTGGTCGTTTCTTAACCGATGTGCATTATCAGTGTAGCTTTCTTATGGGATACCGTATATAGAAGACCGACAAAAGTATCCTACACGAAGGGCAGCAAATGATAACAAAGTCGTAGGAGCCGGCTATCTAGTTGTCGATCGCCTGACTGTAGCTTTCCAATTAACCCAAACACTTTTCACTCTTTCGGCATGTGTAAAGACAGACACATGCTACGTAAAACGAGTTCATAAACCGTGAACCTTACAACGGCGAAATAAATAACGCTGCTAAAAGTCAATCACTAAAAAGTAAAAAAGGCATTAATTAAGTTGGCAAAACTCCCGATTCATAGCTTAGCCTAATATTTACAACAAAGCTGATTTTTGTGCCATTGTAGAGCCTACCTGTGGTGGACTAGCGACAGCGGTTGATACAAATGTACATAACAACAGCTGGTGCAACAAGAGACTCGCCCGTCCAACATGCATCTTGCACTGACTGCAGCCTCTGCTGCGCGTCGAGTGCTACAGTGACGTAATGATGCCTGTACATCACTTCGCTGATTGCTGCTGCTGCAACGCTGGCAGCTCGTGCAGTGCTGCTGTCGCCCGTCACCGACTCAGTTATATAGGCTTTGCAGTTGCCACTTAATTGCAGAGGCCACGGCACTTTATTATCCATTTTGCCTCTTAGAATACTGGCGAAAGATATATCATGATAAATGCTATTTTCTTCAACGGTTATCCAGACCTACCGGGTATAAATCTTCTGCAGCATGTAATAAACCGCTTTATAATGGCTCAATCACGTGCATAAAAATAAAATCGATTAGTTTTATTAGTAATAGCCTTATAAACTATAAAGGCCTATTACTGTAGTGTTACAAAGTTTCATATAGTTATAGCTCTATCTTATGCGAACTGGACTTTAGTGTGAAAACTTCATATTACATTTTGACACTGCAGTGTAATCTACTGCATGATGAGAAAATCGTTTCTAGTTACGCGCGAGAGCCAGCATAGCTATAGCGCGTATATATTAGCTATACCGTAATTTTGTCTGTCCGTCTTGGTGTCTGTCACGTCACGTCCCGGTACCGATCCAAGACCAGGCGTGATAGAGACTTCAGGTTTTCACCATATGACATCCTAGTCTCTAGTATTTCGTGACAAAATTTCATGCCGCTAGGTGAAGGGGGTCCCTCCGAACGAAGAGGAGAAAGAGGGGCACCCCCTCTAAAAAGACATTATTTTACCGCTATTGCCTTGTCTAGCGTGAAAATGGTTGCATAAAGGCATGCTGCTTAGTAAGCACTGACGACGAGCTTCTTAAGAATGTCAACATCGATGACCTTAAACCCCCAGAAGAGGGGATTTTAGTGAATTTTTCGCAATTTTGGGCTGCGACACACATTTCAAGAGTGAATTGTGCCGAAATGGCCGGAGATAAGCCTAGACCAAGACAATCCGAGTATGAAATTTTCAGCATTGAATGTAGATTTTAGCAGTCCCAAGTCCGGACCCTCTGGGTTCAAGCATGTCTGCGCACACGGGTGTCAAAGAGGGGTACCCTCTAAAAAGTGGTTATTTATCCGCTATTGGCTTGTCTAGCGTGAAAATGGTTGCAGATAGGCGCAGACATACTGTCTATCATAACAAGCACTGGCGACGAGCTTCTTAAGAATGTCAACAATTGGGATTTTTTGTGATTTTTTTGCGATTTTCGGCTGCAAAGGAGTGAACTGCAACGAAATGGATGGAGATAGACCAAGACAACCTGCGAACAGTAACTGCTATATAGGCCTAGGATCTCGCGCATCTCATAAGGATTAGCTCAGATTTCTTGTTTTTTACCCGGTACAGTACAAACATAATAATCGATATGGGCATGGTGGGTTGTGCATATAAATTTCATTGGGCATATTTCTGCTAAAAATTAGCAAAACTGCTCGACGTCTGACAAAGATATCACAAAACAGGGGATTAGGAGACGTTCTTATGGACCAGAGTTTTTTGTTTCAGTAAAATTTTGAAAGCAAAGAAAAATTAAAACTGCATCGATATTTGAGAAATCTCAAAAAAAAATTAAAAGATGAATGTTTTAGGTACGCGTGACATTTGAAAGTACAGGATTATTTACAAATTTATTTTTTGTGGTCGCAGTGTGTGCATACTCGTAAGGCCAAACACAGCACTTCCAATGCTCCAACAAACCAATATATTTTTCAATTAATAACTATATAACAATGTTAATCTTTAATAACAAAAAATATTTTTTAAACCTGCTGGATAGATACAGTAGAAATAGAAACTTAAAATATGGAAAAAGATTATAGGCCTACAAGTAAAAGCCTACCAAAATGAGAATTAACCATGATTAATGATCGTCCACTATCATACATAACTTCACACCTCAATATTAAACTTGCCAATCCACGGCAGCTCTGCATTAGTGTGGCAAAGTGGTTGCTGTCATATTATACAGTACAATTTTAAAAATTAAAATAAGGCCTAATTCAGCAGAAAACAGTCGGTATGAACTGTGCACTAATGATGTAACTCAATAGCAATTAGCAGGTGTCTTGTTTGGCAAAATCATAACGTTCCCTTGCTCAGACCAGCGGCAAATCATACACACAGCAGCCGCGTACAGCAGGCACGCACCCTACAACATTATTGCAAACACACATCTTAACCGTTCAACACGATCACACTATGCTTTAAAATCGCAAAAACCTTAGACAGGGTTCCCACTCAAATGACAGAATCAAAATCCAGGACTTTTTCAGCACCATAAAAACAAGAAAAACCCATCGACACACTCAGCTAAACTACAAGCACCTAAGTTATTTAAGTGAGAAAACCTGATACACAGACAACAGGTAGTATTTGAAAATAAAAGTAAGTAATTTAGTTTATGTAAAACACAAAAGCATTTCCAGTAATTAAGCACAAATGTTACTGGAAAAAATTACAGATGCAATATCTTGGTTTATCAGGATAACACTAGCAAAAATCAAGACTTTTTCATGACTTTTTAGCACCCATGTCCAATTTCAGGACTTTTCAGGACTTCTCAGGATCAGTGGGAACCCACAAACTGACAGAGATACTTTTGCTTTTAATGCCTGCCACAAGAGGACTGTCTGTGGCAGACGTTAAAGTTATGTATAAGGTCTGAAACTCGACAGTTGCTGTTCAATGTTGTAATTATCATTACTTGTATGATACATGGCACAAAATTTAGGAAATAAAAATATCAGTGACAACAATTTCAGGCCAGTTAACTGAATATTATGTTTAAATAGATTTTGTCACACACTATCCTATGTGCATTGGTTGCAAATGACATACACAATCTTGGTGTTTGAGCATCAGTAAACATTTTGATGTCTAGCACAACATTTTTTTCTGAGAAAATTGGAAAAACGAAGAAAAATCACATTTGTGAGTTAAAGATCTGTCTGCTATGCATACAATCTGATGAATCTATCACAAATAGTCTTGCCTCCGAACCACCCATATTCTCATTTCTCCAAACAGCAATACTGCCAATCCTTCTCTGTTAAAAAAATCTGTTTCAGGAGATGCCTCCTTCTTTCCACAAAGCCTTCCAGACATTTAAAAAAAACATTCAAAACCGTTCTGCCATCAAGCACATGCATAGCTAAGTGCACCTACTTCGACAATGCAATGCAACTAACTGGTATTCTAATCTGTGCCAAATGAAAATCTTCTCACCGCAATGCGAGAAACAATGCATAACCAATTAAACAGAAATATTAAACAACACTAAGCACAGTAACAAAGGGAAAATGTTACCGACTGATGCAGTATACCTAATTAACACAAAAATACCACCAGTACACTTCACTTCCTAGCTGCTAGCAACAACGAGTCACTCACATGAATACTTCGACGCAGCAGACAATGTACGAACAGACAGTTCTCGTGGTGACTGGTTGCTGTCACCCTAACCCTCGGCAGCAGGTTCTGCTGCAGCCTCTCCTTCCGTCGCCGCTTCAGCTGGTGTAGCCGCTTCAGCAGGAGGAGCTTCCTCGGCGGGCGGACCCTCCTCAACGGGTGCAGGTTCAGGAGCAGGTTCTTCTGCAGGTGGTGCTTCTTCAGCAGCAGGCGGTGCCTCTTCAACAGCTGCTTCAGCCGGTGCAGCTTCCTCAGCTGGTGCAGCTTCTTCAGCAGGTGAAGCTTCTGGTGCTGCTGCTTCCTCTGCAGGTGCAGCTTCAGCAGGCGCAGCACTTTCTCTGCGTTCTTCTTCCTCTGCCGCTGGAGCTGCACTACTTTCTTCCGCCCCTGCTGCCGCCGTGCTTTCTCTCTTTTCCTCTTCTCCACCTTCTGCTGGTGGAGCTGCGCTTTCCCTGTGTTCATCTCCCGCCGCTGGTGCTGCCTCGCCTTCTGTCTGTCCCCTTCCACTCTCCCTGCGCGGTTCTTCAGTAATGCCGGAGCTCTCTCGATGAATTTCAACGTCTGGTTCCTCTTCACCGTAGTAGCCCTTCGCCCGCTTGTCACGACCGCCTTCCGGCAGATAGCTGCAGATTGCATGCTCGTAGCCTTCAGCGGACAGCAGCTGCGACGATGTGGCTTTGTCGTACTCAGAAACTACAACGCAGAAATAAGCTACCAGTATTATACAATTACACAGGCTGTAAATGAAACTTTAACAGACTGACTGAAAGTTATGCAGTAGACCTATTCGAGTCTGGCAGCGACCTTGAGTCCTTATTTTCATGACTCAGACTCGGAGCCTAGTGACTCGAACTTGAACCCACTGGATTCGTACTCATAATATAGTACTCATAATATTAATGAAATTACCTACACAATTTATCTGTTTTGTGTATTTATGTTTTGCTGCACATAGACCTACGGAGTTATGCAATTTCTCGAGCCCTGCAGTGGACTCGAGTCAGACTTGTGTCCTTATTTTTTGGGGACTCAAACTCGGAGTTGATTCTTCATGACTCTGATTTGGGCTCGAACTCAAACCCTTGTGACTTGACTCAACGACATCACTGCTGACTGACCGACTGACTGATTCACACACAGTAAGTAACTGATTCAATAAATGACTACAAATGCTCATATAGCGATTTATATTCTATCATATACAGCAATACACAACTGCGGTCAAACTACACCGCGATGACGATAGTACCGAAAAAAGCTGCAGTCACAATAAACCGCATTAAAGTCTTATCAGTAGTTCAGCTGAATGTAGAGCTTAGACTGACTCTGAGTATGTCTGCCGTGGTCAGCAGACGCCTCATCCATGCTCAGGTTGGGCAGCGACGCTCGTGGTTCGCCATCAGCAAATACTGCTTGGTAGAACAATGGGGCGAGACGATCACGACCACCTTCCGGCATCATCTCGCTGCACTCCACTGACATCACAAACATACAAATACACCATGCATACATCACACAGCCGGCCAGCAATACACACAGTACAAATCATTCGTGTTGTAGCATATACAGGGTGTGCCAATAAAAATGACCCAACTTGTTTTTGTCAGAACTTCGTCAAATCTCCACCACATTTGATAATTTTTGGCACACAGATAGGCAAGACGACAGAAATATGTAAGGTATGCTCACTGTCCACCTCACCTTGTTTATGTCAACGCACTACCGTGTAAAACACAGATGCTCCAAGTTGTTGCATAATGCTCAGTTGTTGTCTCCGTTAAAGTTCTAATGACTTATCAAGCACACAATAAACCAAAATCTGATTCATTCAGCAGAATTATAAGTTTTTGTAACAACTTGGTTCCAAATTATTAGAATTTGTATCTCCAAAGTGTACACAATGGCTTAGACGTGATGCAGGGGCGTCATTTAGGGTGGGGGATGGAAGGGTCTACCGACCCCAAGGATTTACGATTTTAGTTTTTTTCCCCTTTAAATTGTACTTTTGAAACAGGATTACTGCTGCAAAAACAATACATTATGCAGACTTAGACCCCCAAGGATCATTGAGACCCCAACAATTTACTGAAATGACGCCCAACATGACGCCACATCTGACAGCGGCATTAACAATCAACTGATCAAAATGCAGAGCACTCATTCATAAATAAAATGTGTTTTAAGCTCATCAATCAGTTATTTTGTTGTCTGCTGTTTTCAGTGTAAAATGTTTAATACCACAAAATTATCAAATTCTATGGTGTCCTTTGTGGAATTGATAATGCACAAGTGAGCAATCTGATACTGATAATCACTGCATAATGTAACAATTTGGAGCATCTGCATTTTACACGGTAGTGTAATAACATAAATTATGTGAGGTGGACAGTAAGTGAGCCTTATATAATTCCATCGTCATGGCTATCTGTGTGCCAAAAATTATCAAATTTAGTGAAAATTTGACGAAGTTCTGACAAAAAGTAGGGTAATTTTTTGGCAAACCCTGTATGATACACAATGATCAAATTGCAACACATCACATTACCACAACTCAGCAGTGATAACCCCTGTAAGCGTCTGAACAGTAAAACCAAGACATTTGCGTGATCATGCTCACACCATCTCTGTCTTAGACTATTACTTGAAACATTTTCCTTTTCAGAATACCAGAGTAAACTGTCAAGGTTTTTCTAGCATTAATGCACCATAAAACTAACGTTTTAAGTACTTACTTGCTTACTGAAGTTTTCTAAACACATGGCTCCCAAGGCGACAGCGTATACCAATCGAAAAGTTCATATAAAATTCATGCGTCTTGCAGCTTTGTGTGCATACATATCCTAAGACTTTTTTCGGCACAGATCTCAGTACCTAGCTAATAGCCACGGTCTGCAGCTGCTGATGGCATTCAGTTGTCAAGAACGCACACATAAACCGAGTAGCAGAGTTTTGTTTTTTTATAATTCGATGGCATGAAACAACTTGTCAGCTGATCTAGATGACTACAGACTATCACTGACCATGAACTAAACGAATGAGACAAATTTGGTACTGTACCAGCGTTAAGGAAACACATGGATGTAACAAACAATTTTATGGAGACAAAATAGTTTTGACCAAAAAAACTGGAAACGTTTACAAACATTGAGCAGAGAAGTGTCCTATTTTTTACTAAACATTAACTAAATTCAATGCTTCGAAAAGATAGCTTATACTAGCAGCTGACCTGGTGCTTTGCCGGGTCCCTGCTCATTGCAGCTCTCCCACCAAGCCTTCCTTCCAGCTGTCAATTTACACACCATCACTTCAACAGTCAGTGAATAACTGTGCATGTATGCAAACACAAATTAAACATATACCAACACTTCTACCGCAGTAATATTAACTAATAATGATAACGCTGGCCTAGTTTTCAATATTTCACCCTCGGGAATGTAGTACTGAGGGTTTAAAAAAACAATAATGCCAACAAGAGTGACATTAGTGACACTGATGATCTTAAAAGTTGATTACCTACCCGGTATACAGAATGAAGTGATACAACATGCTCTTTATGCGACTGAATATTATCAGTCAACTTTAAGTTTAAAATAACTTGCACAGAAACACACTATGAAACTGCAGTGGTTCACTTGGTATTCAAACTATGACTAAACGTTTGTGCATTAATAAGAAATACTGTTTATGTTTATTGCATGAAAAAATCGGAAACTTGATTCTCAGATATTACGTCCTTGTCTTTAGTGCCAAGGATTATCAAGAAAAAGAGTGTACCAATAGTTAAACTGAAAAAATCAAGGTTTTGGACCAGCAACAGCAGAAACTACTGAAATTAACATGAGCTGACAACTAACCCTGTTCAGTAGTGCCTTCACTTCCCGGGAATTTACCATCACCTGCATACGATAAATCCACACACGAGTTCATGCACAAGTGATATACACAGACTGAGAGATGAAACAGTTCATTGTACAGATAACATAACCAACCAATAGATGTTAAAAACATTAATTTGCAAATAACATATAAAAAACATACATAAAAACATTACACTACATTTCGCAAAAATTAGCACAATAACATGTTGAAAACAAAAACCTACCATTTGTCAACAGTAAAGACAGACATGTACTGAATGTTACTACATAACGATGATTATAGTACAAATCGAAAACAGGGCTATATGCAATTTGCCTACGAGAAATGCATTTGTAATTTTGTACGTTTATGTTTTAATAAGAACAAAAACACAACATTAAAAATAAGACAAAAAACATTTTTAAAAATAAAAAAAACATTTAAAAAACATTAAAAACATGTTTTTAAACTCTTATAAAAACACAAAAAATGTTTTTTTACATCTATGACATAAGCTACACTCAGTACACTGTATTATTCAACAGAAGTCTCTGTAGAATACCAGGTTATCTGAATAAAACATTTCACATTGTAGTACCATATGCATTATGCAAAAACATCTACTAATACATTTCTGCTAATACATTTTTGCATTATTGTAAAACTAACATTTAGAAAAAAATTGTTTAAAAAGTTTGCAAATGCGATTTTAATACCAGAATTTTTTAAACATTTGCAAACATTTGTTACAATTTACAACTACGCATTTCTGCATGCACTATAATATGCATGAACTAAATTTATTATTTCATATTAACTAGATGACAGAGCTCAGAAAGTAATTTTCAATAAAGCTACAGACTCCACACCAGAACAGAAGTCATTTTAATTATACTTAAATAGTGTAAAAAAAATGTATATATACAAAGTAGTTGAGCAAAAAGAGGCATTTGGCAATGTACAAACAGAAAGACAGACATTCAGAAAAACGTTACTGTTGCAAGAAACGTTCTGCTGCTTCAGCGATGGCAGTCTTATAATGCTTTTGAAATGCACGTTTTATTCTTCTCGGACCTATGTTTTTACTGTTCTGCACTGCCAACCAGCATTGTGAGAAGTATAATGGTTGTAAGTGTAATCCTGACTGTAACGATTTAACACGACCACTTGCCTGCTTGTGAAGGACGCAGTGAAGGCTAACACACAACACAGCAGCACGTGTCAGTATCAGTCACCAGCAGCAACCACAATATCATACGTCAAAGTGACTAGTCAGTAAGCAGCAGAATACACGTAGCAATAACTACGGTACGTAGCATGTACAAATGCTGGAACTTATGCTTTGAAAACAATTATAGCAGAACAATTCCAAAAATAATTAACAAGTATTTCACTTAAGCTATGACTGAAGTATTTTGATACCGATGCATGATCTACAAACATCAAATTGGACTTTTAATTGCACTCCGCCTTAACAAATTCTACTCAGACAATTTTCCTACATTGAATTTTAAAAGCCCACGTGTAACCGTGTCAAACGCCTAGCTATAAAATGAGCTCAACATTAATAAAACTAGTCAGGAAATTCTAAATAAAAGCTGTTAACAAAGTACAGTAATTTATCATACATTTAAAACACAAAATATAAAATAAAATAAAAAATTAACTTTGCTGAAGCATCATTTACTAATGTTACCAGAAACCGTAAACTTAAATTTCCATTAGCAATTGAACAGTGCAACACCGCCACCAGTAACTGTCACAAAATTATCAACGTTCAAACAGGTTCAATTTCTTTTGGCCCACCCTGCAGATATATTGTAGAGATTAATGCTTTGAGTTGATATGAAAACCAGAAAAAAGTAAATTGATGAAATTACCCTCATGACACTCTCACGGCCGACAATACCGATAGTGCCTGTGCCAACACGCCGCCCGTTCTCCCAGGTTCCACTGTAGACGACGCCATTGGCAGCATACGTGTACTTGCCACTACCATGACGCACGTGGTTCAACCACTCGCCCTCGTATATGTCACCATTCACATAACGGTACCAACCATGACCGCTACGCATGTCATCCACCCAGTTGCCTGAAACCAGCATAAGCATACCACCAACAAGCAATCATTGCATTTTGTATCGTGTTAAAATTCCCCTAACAGTAGGACAGATTAACAGACAAACACACAAATATTTGTAGAAAAAATTACATACAGACAGCAGACAAATACAGTCAGTCACCGGTCAGTCACCACAATATCACATACATCAAAGTGAAAGAAATCCAAGAATTACCACAAAAGACATTTCACTGTCAAATATGACAGTCTAAAAGGTAGACAGACCAATTTTTGCAAGCACGGAAGTTAAGGTCATAACATCTACACCAATGGCGGCGATTTTCAGTAGACTAAGGGGTCCAAAGGCAGAGCCCTTGGTGGGGGTTTGGGGGCAAAACCCCCAAAAGCTGAACACTTTTTATTATAAAGGTAGACAATTTAGCAGCCATTTTTTGCATGGAAATGTTTATAAAGTCGCCTAAAGTAAGTACAGGTACATGTAAAACACACAAAAGTTACAACGAAATGAATGCATTTGGTTACTACTTGAATGCACTAAACTCGGGGGCTATTTATAATTTTAAGCTACGGGGCGTTAAGTAACGGGGTCTGGAAAACAGTAGTTTCTAGTGGGGTCCAGGGACAAAGCCCTAGAGAAGTCTGAAGGGTATGGGGGCCATTGTGCCCCAGAAGCTAATGCTTTTTTGTGTATAATTGCACGCATTTTTGCATTGGTGTAGCTATAGGAAATTTTTCCTGGGGAAACAAATCCAGAGAGTTCCTTCATTTCCTTCCCTTTTCTTCCTCTTTCTTCTCCTATTTCTCTCTTTTACTGCTTTGCCTTTTTTCTCATTTCTTCCATCCTTACCTCCTTATTTAGCTCTTTTCCCTTTCCCTTTACTCTATCACCTCTTTTCACTGGCTTTACAAGAACTCCAAAAATTCCAGTTATAGGGACTGAGAAAGTGTTGCGAACTTCACCAGCGGATTCTGCGGCAGAACCTCAGCTAAAATCAAATTTCGTGCATTAGAGCCTATAGCCTTAAAATGAGATCTGGTGCAACAATTTTAACTATTTTCAATCCTGAGAATTCAACTGACCAGATTTAGTGCAGTTTAAACAATAGAACTAAAGACAAACTAAGGTGGTGCCACAAATTTAAAAGTAGGGCTACAAATAACCTGCGAATGAAGCGAGCAAAAAAATTGACCCGTGTAAGTGCAGAAATGTCGCCTTGACCTTTGAAATGCATAGTTGAAATTTAAAACTAAACCTTGATTGTTTTGGGGCAAATTATTGTAATATTATGCACCTGTATGTTGTCCCCCTGCTCAATTATTGGAGGGGACATGTCCCCCTCATCCCCCGAGATCGCTGCCCATGACCTACACAATATAATAGTAATATTATGCACATTATAAAATGTGCTTGCGCAAAAAAGTTAACAGCCACAACCTTATGCCATTGGGTAGAAAACAAAGCTACATATACAAGACCATTAAATATGAGATCATCTTTTACATAAATTCCTTCCAAGTCTCCAGGATAATCACCATCTAGTAACAATATTTTTTACTCGAATTTTTACAAAAATGTATCTATCTCCTAGCCAAAATGAAATCCAAGTTCCTGGCAGCCTATAGACTAATAAAACATAAACATTCCAGCAAAAAAACTGCAAAAGGCAACAGAAAAGGTCAGACTGCAAGAACACTGTGACTCTAAAAGTTTTGCAGCTACCACCAAGCCCTCTGACTTGTTCCATCAATTGGCTTTTACAGATGCCACTTTAGTGCAAAGCACACATCCAGTACCTTCATACTCTGAGCCATCAGGATATGTGAAAACACCATGCCCATTTTTCTTTCCGTTATACCATTCACCTTCATAAACAGCTCCATTGGCAAACCTGTCAATATTTAATTTGTATGTCATTAACAAATATTACTTGCAACTAATACAACATCGAGTACACATACTCAGAAACATGATACAACAGCAGGCAACAGTCTTAAGTCACTGAAGAAGGGCAAAGTTTAATCTCGGTCATTTGGAAAAGTTATGTAATGAAATGACCAAGCACAGCTAAGAAACAAATTGAATTAAACGTCAAAAAACTAAAATTTATTTAGAAATTAAAGAACAATACCCAACAAAATTTTAGCACCATGGTACTAAAAGATAGGAAATGCTAATGGAACAGGAAAAAGTAATATCATAAGACTGGTCACCTATGGGTTGTTCGCTCTAATACTGGCACTATTTCGGTTTTTGATAGTTGGCTCACTTTTGGTGTAGCACTTTTTATCATGCGTATACAAACGGTGCAAGCTAGAATCACAAAATATTCACCATGGGCTGCCTCAAAGTCTTTAGTTTTTCGTGACAAAATTTCGTGCCCCTGGGTGAGGTGAGATGGGTACCCCCTAAAACGACGTTATTGGCTCGTACAGTGTGAAAACGGTTGCAGATAGGTACAGACTTGCTGCCTCCTGTAACAAGCACTGGTGACAGGCTTCTTAGATTTGTAAACATCAATGACCTTGAACGAGCTTGAACCCCCAAAAAAGGCTTCTAGTTAATTTTTTTTGCAATTTTTGGATGCAGCGAACATTTCAACACTGAACTGCGATGAACACCTACGTATGAAATTTTCAGCATTAAACGTAGATTTGCTCAAATTACTTGTTCAGGTTGAGACCAGGGTTTTCAATAGCGGACGTTTGGGTGTAAATACGCCCAAAAATTTCAGCCCGTACATCCAAATTTTAAGACGTGGATGTCACGACGTCCAAATCAGTTTGTTTCTTATTACGTTTATTTGTCTATAATAAGCTGCAAATTGATGTCAGAATCTGTTTTCCAATATTTCGTTGCTTCAATAATTTTCGCTGACTGTTGTGTTTCTGAATACTTCATTTCATGAAGACGTGGCATGGCAACCATATTAATCTATTCTGTGAACAGTTCTGATCCAGAAACTGCAACTTTCATTTTGCATAAAGCTACTAAAATCAAATGTTGCTTGTTTTTACAAGAAAGCCCAGCTGTCGCTAGGGAAGATGCGCTACAGCCTATATAGTTCCTGTTGCACTAATGACCTTTAAGGTCATCCAAGGTCAATAATTTATATGTCATTTGAAAGCCAACATACGTGACTTTGTATTAGTGATTAATAGGTAACTTGGCCCTATCTTTCTCCGTTTCTGAGATACGGCTACTTTTCTTGAAACTTTCCATGAGAAACTGCGGCGAAACCGCTGCAGATGGAGATATGGTTACTATTGACAGCCTATAGGAAGTCGCCAGCACTCTATCCAACAGTACCATCACCGACCCTCTATGACTAACCGTTTAGTCACAATACCGCACGATTGTCATACCATAGTGCGTTATGACCAGAGACGTTATCTCACGTCTTTGGTCATGACCTTCCAAGGTCATCCAAGGCCAATGATTTTCATGTCATTTGAAAGCCAATATTCCACTTCCTGTACGTACAGTAATCAATAATAGTCTAGGCCCTATCTCGCACTGATTGATCACAATTATACATCCGTGACAGACAGATTGACAGACAGACGACAATCATGCCACAGACGCGCTATTCAGCATGGCTGTAGCGCGTAAAAACCACGACCTATGTTGGTGGTGCGTTTGTGTCGCATATGTAGTAAGTCTTGTTTTGCACTAAGTTTTTGCTTGATTTTTCGTGTAGGCCTACTACATGACTTCCATATTTTGTACACTGACGTCCAAATTTTTTAGCTTGGAAGTCATCACGTCCTAAAAATTCAGGTCTATTGAAAACCCTGGTTGAGACAGTACCCAGTTCCCAAAAGTGCACTTTTAGAATATGATAGCTAAGTTAAGTAAGTGACAAGTGTCAGATACATGTATTTGCCCTGGCCTTGACGACGTCCGTTGTCATAATTGCCTTCATACTCATCTCCATTCACAAACCATGCATGCCCGTGACCGTGTCTCTGGTTTTCTTCATTGAATGGACCATCGTAACGGTAATCCTACAATTAAAACACATGTCCCAAGATTGACAGAAAGCGAAATGGCTGCAACCTGCTGCTGATGTAAGCGGCTTTGCATGTATTTGGATACTGTATAATATATGGGCCTAGTATATCAATGCGTTTCCGAAGCTACGGAGTTGATACAACTGGAACGCACAGTTATCAGACAGATTACAGCTAAATATTTTCCAATTATAGGATTCCAATTATATCTAATCAACTAGATAAAAGCAGCAGGAATCACGTGCTGCGCTGTCAGCATAATTATGGCTTTATCGGTATTTATCTTACAAAAACAAACGCTGTTTCGTGTCTGCCATTTCACTTACCATTTTGCGATGTTTTTGCTGGTTTTAGATACAGATGTTCGTCCTATAGTTTACGTTGCAATTACCGTTACCTTACTTTCTACACATCACCGCCGCCATCTACTTATTTATGACGTCACTTGCCGCGAGACAAGTAAATAAGTAAAGAGAAACGACAACGTTGGGACCATAGATGGTTGGGACTGGGAGTCTTGGCATAGTACGAATATACGGTGCATCTTCGACTAATTTCTCCGTACGTGAATCGGCTTAATTCAGCCGAAAATTTGAAACATAACTGCGTTCTTATCACTCATATTCTAAATAAGTAACGTAGTTTCTAAACGTGAACTCGGCTAAGCGACTGATACTTGGCTTTGGACTAGTGAAATGTCCAAGAATGCGGTTCTGCAGCTTTTCCCATGGAATGTAACCATTAATCAGTGACGTGACGCTGCACTTATTTGATGCCTTTCTGTAAATTGAAACACAAGCCTCAATAATGAATCACCGGTATATTCAACGGGGCAGAATCAGCCATGGGGCGAACAAGCCAGGGGGCGAACCGGCAAAGGGGCGAAAACGTGCCGAAGTGCGGTGCCGAAGTGTCCGGACACCGGATTTCTGGTTAAAACTTTCTTTGTTTTAGTACAGTAACGTCACGCAGAACCTAGAAAAAAGTAGTGTAAAAGAGAAAATTCACTGAGAAGCCAAGTCGAGCCAGCTGATCAACAAGCCACTTTGATCCATACATGTGATCCATTTGGATACCAACACCGAACAATATCAGAGCTATGACTGATCGCCGGCGAGCTGCCTGAACAATAGCATTTCCGATGGCCACTTCCTTAACCTGATTGTTAACAAGTATCTGTAAGAAGGTGTGCAACAGGTTCGGTACGAAACTAGTTGACTCACTAAGATTACTAATGTCTGATTCAATAGGATATGCTGAGCGACTGTAATGCATCTCTCGTAATTCGGCTCTGACTAACTTAGCTGCAGTAGCGACTATTCGCTGACTCTCCGTATCATCGTCCTCTTGAAGAACCTTCCGCTTCTGCCACTCCTGCCTTAAAACAAATGAGGCCATGTGTTGCAAACAAACAATATCTTGTCGCCCCTCTTCCTCTGCAAACAGAACATGATCCCCATTGTGCTCCTGCAGCAAAGTCTTCAAGTACTTCACCGAATACACAGCATCCTCAGAGTAACCAAATTTAAGCAGCTGGTTGCGTAACTCTGTGACACTGTATAGGTACCGATC
>Ga0056128_1005557_pt1 | contig 15860 bp, 13 predicted proteins | sample WorMetLIZISLAND2_FD_71113 | JGI IMG/M metagenome (GOLD analysis project Ga0056128, IMG submission 71113) | Marine gutless worms symbiont microbial communities from Max Planck institute for Marine Microbiology, Germany - Olavius geniculatus... ...
GTAGACTGAGCGAGTCCGAACTTGTACCAAAATGCTTCGCATTTTACCCTCAACAATCGGCCATATAGAGCTTTTTTGTTCTTTCGACCGTTTTTTCACTTAACGTGGGCAAAGTAGGTCGGTTTTCGCAAAATTTCGTGTGAAAAATGATGCAAAAAGTTTCGGCGGTCATTTTCTGCACACCCCATCAACTGAGTAAGACGCGACTTGCACCATCGTGTTCCGCATTTGACGCTGAGCATTCAGTTATATCAATCGAAATTTTAGTTTCAGCCGATTTTTTATATACGTGCTCAGAAGTGCCACAACACGTGATTTTGCGAGCTTTTGCTGCGAGAACGACCTTCACATTTTTGGCGAAAATTTGAAAAATCGTATCTGCGCAATCTTTTCGGCTAGCGAGTTGAGACTGGTACTATTCGACGCGGCGTTTCACGCTGCGAATGAGCGTATATGACTCGTCTGTCCACATCCGCCCATTTTCCCGCTATACTGACGGTGACACATTGACCCCTACGTGACGGCCGTGACGCCGCGGTGCAGAAAATGCGCGATTTTCGCTCAACTTTGACCGCCAATATCTCCGCATTCGTACCAGCTAGCAACTCGCGATTTGAACAATCAAAAAACCTCGTTTCCTTCTGAACATGTTTGTATTTTTTGCGAAATTTTACCAACAATGTAAATAAAACCGCTCAAAGTGTTAGTTAGTGTTAGTTCGATGATATGATTCAGTTTTTAGATGTAATGGTATCATTATTTTGGATGTGTTTATACAGTACTAGTTTATACAGTACTTGCAGTGCAGTTTGATCTAGTGACTGTAGTAGTAGTTGTAGTAGTAGTAGCGCCAGTAGTGTTGTAGTATTCTTGTGTCATTGTGACAGGACTACGTGATGCTGGTGCCTGCAGTGCAGTTTGATCCAATGACGGTGCTTGACGTTCAAGGCATTGACATGTCGTCAGAGTTCATTAAGAACTGTGGAGCCAACAACTTCTATGTCAGGTACGTAGTGTAGTAGTTGTAGTATTCGCAGTAGTAGTAAAAGAACTGCTAGTACTAGTAGTGGACGTCTAGACACGATATAAACCGTGGAGCAAATGCTGCATCACGAAAGTTTCGAGAAGGATCGATGTCGTTTAGGTAAAAAGTTAATTTAGCAGTAGATTTCTGTCAATTTTTACTCTAGCAAGATGTTTTACTTGACTGGTTTGTGTCGTGACGCGGTGCTACAACAACGGCGCGCTGCGCTGTGACTGTGTAGTAGTAGTGAGCATAGTAGTGTCCTGAGTGTTGTAGTATCCTGGTGTTGTAGCTCGTCTGTGACTGGTTTCTGTCGAGATGCCATCTATTCACTCACTACGGACTACAACAATGGTGCCCTAAGATGTGACTGCAGTCCTGATGGTTCCGTGAGTTTCAACTGCGCAGAGTTCGGTGGTCAGTGTCGGTGTAGACCCAACATCATTGGACGGACCTGCTCGCACTGCCGCACGGGATACTACGGCTTCCCTGACTGCAGACGTACGTACAGTGGCTGTAGTAGTAGTAGAAGTAGTAGAAGTAGTTCGCAGCGATGATTGTAGTAGTAGTGTCTAGTAGTATTGTGTAGTAATAACAACAGCGTCTTGGGTTTAAACAGGAAAAACCCAGCTAACGCAAAGGGGAACGCGCGACAGCGGTGCGTGTTTGAAAGCCTGGTGCGAACAAAATCTAAGCTCATCAATCCCAGCAATTGACATTAAGTATCTATAGCGTTTCATTCACACTCGCCAGTCTCGCGCAGCCGTTTTGGCTAAAAATCGCAATTTTTTTCTACCACTGTGTTATTTTGTGCCTTTTTGAATTTATGGAAAAGCTTTATGGATCCTGAAACTAGAGTTTTCCAGGCAGCCAACAGTAAAGATTTGGTGATCCTAGTTTGTACCGTTTTTGACTGATCTACTCGTGTAACGGACGGACGGATGGACAGACGGACAGAATTGCGATGGCAAAGATGCGCTACAGCAGTAGCTGCTGTCGTAGGTAAAAAGTAGGCGGGGCCAAAAACTGCAATTTTCCAACAGGCACTGAATATTTCCGATAGAGAAAATTATAGGTGCTCAAAATTTTAATTTTGCAGCTACGCTCCGCAAACTGGGAGTTTTCGGCTTTAAGATATGCATTTCTGGACAAAACATTTTGGCCAAGAAGATTTTTCTACAATTTTGTGATAGCCCAATATTTGGGAGGGGACAGTTGCAGTATGTGGCTAGTGCGTTTGTCCACTATTGTCTGTTGTTTAGTAGTTCGCCAGGTGTAGTAGTAGTGTGAAGTAGTTGTTGATGTGTAGCAGTTGTTTGTCGTCGTTGCAGGCTGTGAGTGTGCCAGTGGTCTGTGTGACCCAGTCTCTGGTCAGTGCGTATGTCCACCAAGGGTCACTGGGGCCGATTGTGACGTCTGTCTGCCTCTAACGTTTGGGTTTGATCCGCTAATTGGGTGTGAGGATTGCGCTTGTGACCCCAACGGAGTACGTGACAGCCTACAGGACTGTGACATCACCACCGGACAGTGCAGGTACAGTAGTAGTAGTAGTGGTGGTGGTAGTAAGTGTAGGTCTAGTAGTTGGCTTTACACCAACAGGCTCAGGCTCAGGTAGCTTATCAAGTCGTTTTTATCCAGTTAAGGTGGTAGTGAAAATTTTTGATTGGGGTTTGGCATTTTTCTTCTTTCCCCTTTTTTCTTTCAATTTCTCCTTTTATTTTCCACATCTTTTTCTCCAAAAACAGCTAGGGGAGGATCTGAGGAACGTTGCAAGTGTCCCTAGATGCAAACACATTTTGGCATGTTTTTCGCAGCCCTAACTTCGTCTTGTTGCAACATCTTTTAGTCGTTTGTGGGCATGCAAATGACTGTGTTTGTTGATTTGTCAAGCGGGAAAAATTGCCAATATCTTCGGTAGGTGAACTCAGTGACCCCCTTCTCATAAAATACTGTTTCTCAGCCAGTCCCCAAAGCATTGGAAGGCAAGTAAAGACTGTTGCGGGACTACTACAGTCTGTGACCGGCAGTGTAGCAGTGGTTTGTTTTTGTTAAAAACCGGCAAATTTACCACATTTTTGTACTACCAAAGTGTAGTAGTTGTTTGTCGTTGTTGTAGTTGCAAGGAGCACATCGCTGGTCGTCGGTGTGACAAGTGCGAGGTTGGGTACGCTGGGTTCTCACGGTGTAGTCGTTGTGACTGTCATGAGGCCGGCGTAACTACTAAAGTCTGTGATCAGGAGAGCGCCGAGTGCTTATGTAAGAGCAATGTGGAGGGACCAAGGTGTGCCGACTGTAAAGGTAACAGCTTCTACCTAGAACCACGAAATCCCAACGGCTGTACCCAATGCTTCTGCTTCGGCATTACCCGACGGTGTGAGCAGTCGCAACTACGACGAGAACAGGTAACTAATACAAGCTGTAGCAGTTGTTGTTGTAGCTGTAGCTTAGTTGTTGTAGTGGTGGTGATGGTAGTAATAGTTGTTGTTGTTCTTGTCAACCATTACTTTTAGGCCTAGTCTGCTATGATAATACGCTATATAAATGTTCTATTAATAATAATAATAATAACGAATTTACACAGTGCTTCTGCTTCGGAACCCGTTGGTGTGAGCAGTCAAAATTGCTACAACGAGAACAGGTAACTACTACAAGTTGTAGTAGTATCTGTAGCTTGTGGTAGTGTGTTTAGTAGCATTTTTACATATTCATTTCAACAACTGTACGGAGTCTTTTGCTTTGCAAATTCTTAATGGTGCTGACAGCAGCAACAGCAGTAGTAGTAGTTGATGTTGTCGTTGTTATTGTTGTTGTTGTCTCTAGATGTCAGAGATGGGTGGATGGGGACTGACAAACCTCAGGGACCCTCATATTGAGAGTGTTGGCACAACTGTTAGTGTCAGCATTGACATCAATGACGTCATAGATGATAGTCAAGCCGTCTTCTGGATTGCACCGCAGATCTACCGCGGAAACAAGGTCTGTCTGTTTCTTTGTCTGTCTGTTTGTGTGCCTCTCTGTCTGTGTGCATGTCTTTCTGTCCGTCTGTCTATTTGTTGGGTGTCTATGTGAAGCGAGCACTGGCGCTATAGCCAGAGACCATCGTCCCCGGGTACCTCATCCCAGACATGGGCAAATGGCTACTCCTGAAGGATGCTTCACGAAATCTGTTTAAATGTGAAGTGCGAAACAAAATGCAAATTTTGCGTCACATTTTTTTATTTCTTGGTTTGCCCTGTCTCACTGCAACGACTGTTCAGCCCACTGATGGGTCTGATTAATTGTCATTGGCAAACATCGGAGTCCGTTTAACGCTGATCGCTTCGTCGACCGTCGTATAACTTTTTATAGGCCTAGTCTATCTGTCTATCAGTCTGTGGCCGCAGATGGTTGGAGGTGCGGTGAAGCTGCCGCTGCTGGTGAGCTATAGCCTACCAACCAGACCATCCACCACACGACGTGCAGCTGGTTGGCATCTTGTCGTCTGAGATCTGTTATGTCAACAACGTTAATCTGATCCTCGCTCACTCTCCATATTGCGTATCAACCATTATTAAAGCACAACTTGCATTACGCTGAAAAGTTGCGGGTGCAAACCATGCAACACGTTGTACAAAAAGTCCATAAAAATAAATTATTAGAGTTTGGGTCTTACTCTTTAGTTTATTTCAGTCCCGTGGCTAACAGACTTGCCGTCACCTTGAAAATGTGGTTGGTTCGCGATGCGTTTTATTAACAGTCGAAAACAGTCGGTCATATGACGTTGGCTCACTTGTCTGTAGAAGTTTAGAGCAACACATAGACAGCCGCTAAGCTATTAGCTTGTCTGTTCGTCTGTCTGTCTGTTTCGCAGTCTCTCCGTTTTTCTGTCTGCATGTCTCTCTGTCCATCTGTCTGTCTTTATGTATCCTGTGACACGTTTGTGGCAAACATAATTACAGGAACTTGGAAGTTACCTCAAGCTTTAGATGTCAGTCTCTGTGTTTAGTTTTGCTGCAGAGCTGTGAGACTCTTCAACTAAGTTACGTTTTAAAAGTTTCTTCAAAGTTTTTTCTCAGACAGTTTTTGTGAGTTGCATTTTTTGCCATACGACTATAGTACGAGTTGTAGGGTGACCGGAGGTTTTTGAAAGTTCTTGGAAACAATATTACCTTTTTCAGGCCTTGTGAAGTTCTACGAAACCAAATTGTGTCATTAATGTTTTGGAATTTGAAGTGGGAGGGTCTAAAAAATTTTTTTAAATTTTGGGTGTAAGTCATCATCACTGCGATGTGAATTTTTTTCCCATGATCCTAGAACAGTCTAGCGTGATGTGGTAAATAAAATATTGGAGGAATGGGTTTGAAAAACGTACTTAAAGTCCATGTAAAATTTTTTGATTTTCTTCACCAAAAACTGTAACCATAGTGTTGTAATTTTTCAGGTTGTGCCGTTGTTTGATTGGTCAATAAACGATGTTATTGAATTGATGTGACGAATGATTGTCAGGTGACGTCATACGGAGGCAAGCTGACGTACACAGTGGAGTTTGAAATACCTCGAGATACACCGGCTGAAGGACTTGTCACCGCTGATGTCAGACTAGAGGTACGCGTGTAGTAGTATAGTGCACAGTTCAGCTTTTTGTAGTACCTCGAGAGACACTAGCTGAAAAACTTTGTGTTTGCGATGGGTTAGTAGCCAAGCAAATTACTTCCATTTGGGGAATGGTTGTAGGGGGCTTTAACTTGGTTGGTTGGCGACGGTAACATTCAATAGCTATGAAATGATAAACTTTTTACAGGCTATCAATAGTAACCATGCCGCCAACTGAAGATGTTTGTTGGCCGCAACTTTGCAATCAAAATTTCAGCGAAACGGCTGTGGATAGAGACATGATTACTATCGACAGTCAATAGGAAGTCGTTATCCACCTCTGGACGGACGAATCGGTGTCGGCAAGTGGCGATGGTGGGGCTGGCTTCGCCTTTTTGTACATGGTGTGTTACGTGTGGCTGATGCCGCTCCAGCAGGCCAGGGAGTGTCTGATCTTAGAGCCGAGGCTGTTGCCTGTTTGTTGGGACTCCAGGCAGTGTTCTCCTACAGGCTACAGTGCTTGTCAAAGCATCAGAGTCCTCACCGATTCCAAATCTCTCGTCTAGCGTTTGTCTCAAGGTCCTTCACGCCAGACAGACCCTACGTTTTGTTTCATTTGGACTGTTCTGTCAGCCATCAGCTCTTTGAATGAAGTTAACATCCAATGGATACCGGCACACGTGGGTCTGGAAGGCAATTCAGCAGCCGACCAAGAAGCCAAGCGAGGGAACACGCTTTCACAGTCATCCGCTCCTATGGACCTCTCTTCAGCCACCGAAGCTCTTAAATGGCATCAACGGAATATAGCTGAGGATAGGTACCTCAGACATCCACATGCCAGGCTCCATAGAGTATTTACAGACAGACAACACTGTTACCAGCGTTGGCAACAAGATTGGTCCAGGGACCAGTGCGTCACGGTAGCACATGTACACACTGGCCATTCTCCACTGGCAGCAGCTTACCTGCACCGTATCGGGCGCCGGGGCTTGGCCATCTGCCCACACTGTTGTAGGAACCTAGTCTAAACTGCTGGCTGGATGAGCCACTGTGGGAACTGGATCTGTAATGCTACTGCTGGCGGAAACTGAGACGACAGGTGTAACGACTGTAGATAGACTTTGATTAGAAACCGAGACCGGAAATGGGCGCTGGCGTAAATAATAAGAATGCTCATCTATCACAATCCAATGCTATGGGCCTGAACGCTATCTAACAGGTGATCTCAAAGGGCGAAACCGGAAATGGACCGGCTGTTCCTACCCGCCCGGCTCGTTTACGGTCAGTGGAAGGGTCTGGAAAGCTGCAACTTCAACTTAGCCAGCCGACCGCCCGACTAAGCACTAAGAACTGAAACAAAGCTTAGAGGACCTTAGGGAAGATACTTCAATTTGACAATAAGAAAGAAAGCAGTAAAGCCCCTATCAATGGGATAAAACTAAAAGTGAACAAGAACTAGAAATTTAGCGCACCTCTTCACATTCGGCCAAGCAACAAAACGTTAATTCTGATTTCAGCAAATGATATTTAGAATCAGTTCGTCGGAACAGTTCGATGCAACAAACGACTTCCGGTCGAGGCCAATCACAATGGTCGACAACGACGACTGGCCAAGATGTCCACCTTCTCGCAACTATCCTTGATTTCCAACAACACCAGATTGAGAAGTTGAATAAGCTTATTATAATTATGCATCTATGATATATTGCATTTACATGACGTGCAGTACCCATGTCCGAAATGCAGAATTATAATATTCAACTCCCACCCACTAAATTTTCCCAAAAATCTTCCAAGGGGGATTTTGAAAAATTAGGGGGGAAGTTGAATAGGCCTATTATAATTTTGCATTTCTGATATAATGCATATAAATGCAATACCCATATCAGAAATGCTACATTATAATATTTAACTTCCCCCACCTTCCCAAGAAACCTATCTATAGAGAGAGGAAGATTTTTTGGGAAAATTAGGAGAGGGAAGTTGAATATTATGATTCTGCATTTCTAACATAACATGCAAATTGTGGCAATATATCAGAAATGCAGACATAAAATATTCAACTTCCCCCCTAACTTTCCAGAAAATCTTCCCCCTGAAGAAGGCTTTTCAGAAAGTTAGGAGGGGGAAAGTTGAATATTATAATTTTGCATTAATGATGTATTGCATATACATGCAAAACATTCCAAGGGGGAAGGTTTTGTGGGCAAATTAGGGGGGAAAGTTAAGTACTACGATTCAGCATTTCTAATATAACATGCAATATATCAGAAAAGCAGACATAAAATATTCAACTTCCCCCAAACTTTCCAAAAAAAACTTCCTCCTGGGGATGAAGGTTTTTTGGAATGTTAGGGGGGAAGTTGAAAATTATAATTTTGCATTTCTGATATAGCATGCAATATATCAAACATGCAGAATTATAATATTTAATTTTTTCTCCTAACTTCCCAAAAAACCTTCCCCCCTATTTTTTTCTTGGAGCATTTGCTCCAAGGTTTATATGGTGTAGACGTTCCTGGTTAAACGCAATTTTGGCGGCCGAAACCAATGTATGTGAAGCGACGCAACAGAAAGTCGTAAACTAAACAAAGAGGCGGGAGCTATTTGCACTATCATGTCACGTCGCACGAACTGGTACTGGAAACGGAGTGATGTAGCTGTTCTTGATGGCAGATATAGTTAGTAATGCTGAGGAACGGAAGTGGATCGTACATCAATTTCAGGTAATAGTGGTCAGATGATGGAAGTGTCGCTTATCAAACTTCAGGTAATAATAGTCAAATAATGTTGATATAAAGCATCGTACATCAAATAACAGTAGTCAGATGGCCCACGATCAGGCCAGGAGGGACACGTGACCAGGAGGCAGCTTCATAACAGATCTGCGACGCTTCTGGAGCTACCTGGAACGGATTGGGGCGGTGACCCGCTTCCCCCTGGGCCCCTGACTGGGAATGAGAGAGAGAGAGAGGAAGTCGTTATTGCCCTACCATCGTCGACTCTCTATGACTTAGCATTTAGCCAAAATACCTACGATTGGCATAGATAGCAGTGTGCTATAGTTTACGGTCATACAACTTCTATGTTTTTCGTCTAATCTGAAAGGGCATATGTGACTTACTACTAGTGATCAATAGCAACATAGGCCTTATCTCTCACCGTTTCCGAGATACGTCGACTTATAATTTGAGGTCAAACCTTTGCGTTGAAAATTGCGGCTAAATCGCTGCAGATGAAGACATGGTTACTATTGGCAGCTTATAGGAAGTCGCCATCACCCCATTTGATTGTATCATCGCCGACTTCTTACGACTTACCATCTAGCTACAATACATTTTGTCATAGACGACAGACGAGAGACAACCCATGCCATAGGGCAGACCGTTAAGCTCAGCTAAGCTTAACAGTCTTCCCAACAACAACAACTACTGCAACTGTCTTTATTTGTAGGGCAACAATCTGACAGTCGTGCATACATCAATGAACCAGCCCAGGCCAGGAGTTCCACTGACTGTGAGCGTTGACCTCTTGGAGTCAGTGTTCGTTCACGAGGGTCGGGGGTCAAAGGTCAGCCGACAGCAGTTCATGATGGTTCTATCTGACATCCGAGTCCTACACATCCGCGCCTCCTACTACACTTTCGTCTCACGCGTCTCGTGCGTAGTAGTAGTAGTTGTTGTAGTAGTAATACGCTTAGTTGTAGTGTGTTGGTAGTACTTGTGGTTGTTGTAGTTTGAGAGACGTGCAAGTGCTCATGGGACGGGTCAGATGGCGTTTAACGTGGAACAGTGTCGTTGTTCGTCTAACTACAACGTGTACTAGTTGTAGTAGTATGCCAGTAGTAGTAGTTGCTGTTGTTGTAGTTTGTCGGACGTGCAGCTGGATGTCGCAAATGCTCATGGGATGGGCGAAATGGCGTCTAACGTGGAACAGTGTCATTGTCCGTCTGCGTACGTTGGTAGTTCATGTGAGCGGTGTGCGGAGGGCTACTATCGGTCCAAGGAAGGCCCGTACCTGGGGACCTGCGTGCCCTGCCAGTGTAATAATCGGGCTGACACCTGCGACCCTGACTCAGGAGCCTGCATCGTCAGTATTTTACTTACTTACTTATTTGTCTGCCTGCTATTTGCTTACTTACCAGTTTACCACCGTCATCAACGTAAACCTGAATTGTTGCAGTGGCCATAGCAGGGGAGGAGTTACAGTAGCCCACCATAAATTTCTTCGGTTATCAGAACGTTGTTGGAGAATCTTTTTGACTGGATTTTTATCCAGAAATGCAAAATGTGGGACTGTGAACCTTTTTATGTGGAGATATATTGAGGCAAAATTAAGATTTTAAGCAGCCGTGCTTTTCTGTTGGTAGTTTGCTGTTGTCTGTTGGAATTCTGTCATGAATTTGCAGTGTCAGTGGAAAATTCCAACTTTCTGTCCCACTCACTTTCAACACATGACGCCGCTGCTAAAAATATTTGGTTTTGTTGTGACATAAATCTGTTTTACATCTCATTTCTGAACAGGTATAGCATAAGTTTAATTGTGTTGAGTACATAATTTTTTATTTGTGTATTTTTTCAGCTTTTAGTTGACCGTACTAGCGGTCGCCATCTGCCACCTGTGATTTGTCTGTCGTTTGCAACGTATGTATTGTGGCTAAACGGTACATATTTGTCGTTTTAGAATTGTGCGGACAACTTTGACGGTCCACAGTGTCTAACATGTCGTCATGGCTACTCTCAGGATCCGCGCACTCAAGTCTGTGAGATCTGCTCCTGTCCGATGCCTACCGACAGCAACAAGTCAGTTATACTATTACTCATGCTTCTCCCTAAATTTTCGTCTGTCGGAGAATTGTTGGAAAATTTTCTTGTGAGAAAATGTTTGTTTGAAAACGAAGAAGACTTATTTCGGAGAAATTTAGGTACAAAATTAGAATTTTGACAACTCACAAATTTGTAGTAGTCTGTTTCAGCCCTGTCTATTTTTTTGAGCTGCAGTGTTGCTGAAAGAACAAATAGGATTTGGCTAAGATTTGGTTCAAGAGTTGACTTGAAACTGCAGCTGATTATGCATGACTTGACTTTCTGGTGTGGTGTGTAGTTTTGCATACACTTGTGAAGTGAACTCGGATGGAAGTACAAGATCTTGTCAGTGTCTAGAGGGATATGCAGGAACTCACTGTGACAGGTCATTTGCATCTCTGTCTGTCTGTCTGTCTGTGAACGGAACACTGATGTAAATACAAGATCTTGTCAATGTCTCAAAGGACAACATGACAGACTCACTGACGTATGCGTCTGGCTTTCTGTCTTTCTGTATTCTTGTCTGTCTGTCTGTATGTCCGTTTGTGTCTCTGGCTGTTGCTCTATCGTTGATTTTCTCAAGTCTTGCTGTTGTGATACATTGGTGGTTATAAGACGCGTGTGTGTGGTTATGCGGCTACAGCTGTGAGATCGGATACTGGGGAAACCCGCTGGAGGTTGGCGGCGGCGGCTGTCAGGCCTGTGCTTGCAGTGGAAACATTGACCTACGTGATCCGCTGAGCTGTGACCAATCAACGGGTGAATGTCTGCGCTGCATCAACCATGCTGCCGGCAACCAGTGCGAACAATGCATGGAGTGGTATTATGGAGACGCCGTACATCGCAAGGACTGTCAGCGTACGTAGTTGTACACCGTGGTCGATAAAAAGGTGCCACTTTTATTTTTTGCATAGCTGTATGAAACATTGCCCGATTTTTTTTCAATTTCTGGCGTGTGACATCAGGAAGAAACTTGACGCAAATGACTGTAGTTTTGGCCAGCTCAACTTAATACTGTCGGTACACTACATTGTGAAGTGCAGAAGTCGTAGTTTGGCCGTTTACAATAATGAATTCACTAACGTCATTGATGTGGTAGTAGTAGACTAGTAGTAGTAGTAGTAGTAGTAGCTAGGTGTTTGTGTGTGTTACAGCGTGTGAGTGTAATGAGACCGGTAGTGAAAGGTGTAATCATCGCTCTGGTGTCTGCGAGTGCTGGCCTAACGTCATTGGACTCACCTGCGACCGATGTGCTGTACGTTTTCACCACATTTTTCTTCATACTTTTATCTTTCGTTTCTCTCTCGCTGTATTTGTATTTCTTTTTCTCTGTCCATCGTTACATTTACTTAGTTTTCACAATTTGTGCGGTAGCAACAAGCTGTTGTATGAGCGATGTGCCAAGTCAATGGGAAGGCCAAAATTTCGACCCCCCCTCCATAGTTTCCACGTTTTTCAACTGATTTTTCTCAAACTCAAAGCCAAGAAGGGTATCCAGGATACGACCCCACACGCAAGATTTGGTTGACGGAGAAAGATGGGAAGGGGGTCTGCAATAGGGAGTGCATTTTTTATTACTTTTTGTGTTCTTTCCTTTAGTGTATTCTTGTCACGGTCTCCAAGTCACACCGTAAGACCGATCACGACCAGTGAGGGCTCAAAACGTGTTCGCAATGAAATACCTTTTGGTGGTCTTAATGATAAAAGATGACTGTTGTCGGTACAACCTACCCCAAAACATGATTTCGGTAGCCAGCGTAGGCATTTAAAGTCAAATTTGCAAAATTTTCAATTCACATTATCTTGAATTGTGTGATCCTAGCACATTAGTAGTAGTAGACCTACGTGTAGTAGTGTGGGTCTACTCTGCTATGTATGTAGCCGGAGTCGTATGGCTTCAGTAGCGGTGATGGTGGCTGTGAGCTATGTGCCTGTGGAGAAGCGTCCTTGTCCCGTCAGTGTGATCTCGTGTCAGGACAGTGTGAGTGTCAGCCTGGAGTGGTTGGCAGAAAATGTGACCGCTGCCAGGATGGATACTGGAACTATGGACCATATGGATGTCAGCGTATGTATCTCTGTCTCTGTCTCTGTCTGTCTGTCTGTCTGTCTGTCTGTCTGTCTGTCTGTGTGTCTGTTCGTTCACGTGTCAACGTGTGTGTGCTAGTATGAATAATATTACTGTCTCGCAACGGTAAAGTATTTGAAAATCCACTTCTCTGACCTGGATCTTTGACCTATGACCTTGAAATTCAATGAGATTCTTGCGATTGTCGAGATACATGTTTGTGCAAAATGTCGTCAAGCTAAGTGCGCCAGTTTATGAGTTAGCATGTTGAGAGCGAAAAAACAAAACTTAGCGACGTTGCTGAAAACAACGCTGTCGTCGCTACTGCGGACAGTAAATATGTTGTGGTCGTTGTGAGTTGTGTTGTGATTGGCTGTTGCAGGGTGTGACTGCATGTCAGATGGGGCGGTGACCTGTGACTCTGTAACTGGGTCATGTCAGTGCCTGCCCGGGGTCACAGGGCCAAATTGTGACCAATGTATGTCAAGATGGGTTATGATTGAAGGCGTCGGCTGTCGAGGTACGTATGTCGCTCTAGCTTGCAACTTTTTCTTATTTTGTTTCACTTCAATTAATTTGTCTTAAAATAGTTTAACTCTGCCTGTGTCCCCATTTCGCCTAATCCTCATTTTGCTTGCACTTACAGTTAGGTTTAAGGCTATGGATGGAGTTAATGGCTCGGGTTTATGGTTAGGTTCAGGGTTAGGATTATCATTCGGATTAGGTTTATGGTTAAGGTTAGGGTTAGGGTTAGCAATAAGCAGAATGGGATTAGGCAAAATAGTGCTTTTCTCTCCAGCCAGATAGTTACAGTTTTGAGACATTTGGTTGAATGTTGTGGTGAAATATTTGGGAGTTGGGTTTTTTGAATTTTCCTTTTGTCTTTCCTGTCTGTCTGGATGTCTGTGCCTGGGTCTGTGTCTACGTCTGTCTGTGCGTCTGTGTAGAGTGTGACAGTTGTGTACATCTACTGGTTGATGACACTGAAGTATTGGAGCACAATATAACAACGATGATTCGCAGTCTGGACAACATCAACGTCGGAGTTCTGGCCATGAGACGTCTGCACCGAATCAATGTCAGCGTCACTGAACTTCGACCTCTCGTTGACCTACTTACCACTTCGCCCACCGACCCGACCCAGTTAGACCCGCTTAAACAGGAACTCGCCAGCGTGCAGAGGCTTTCCGATGACGTCAGCGTCAGGGTATGTATGTAGGTCAATGTAACCTAGTTATGTGTAGGTCAGAGTTTTGAGGTAGATTAATTTCAAACGTTAAATGGTGTGTGTAGCTTTTAATGTTAACCCGTCTCAGAAATATGTGTGAAAAACTTAGCAGTTTACAACTGTGTGTAAGGACGATGTGGTGATATCTGTCCTCTAAAAGAGCCAAAATCATTTTGGGTAACTTTAGATGAGGCTATGCATTATGGCGTCCTTACAAGCTGACTTTAGTTGGTAATCACTAACATCAAAAACTTTCTTCATTTGATGTTATTTGACGTATTATATATAAAAAAAACTGCAAACAATTTATTTAATGTTGTATAAACGCTGATGTAAAACAGCAAAAATTAAAAAATATAAGCACGAAGTAATATATTAGCTTAGACATTTAATCTGTCTTCAGTAGCCATATAAAAATGTCTAAGCTAATGCATAGTGTTCGTGCTTATACTTTTTGATTTTTGCTGTTTTACATCAGCGCTTATACAACATTAAATAAATTGTATGCAGTTTTTGTAGATAATATTTGGGGTTTTATTAAAATTTGAAAAGTCACTGTAGCTTGTTAGTTTTTACTACAACTACAACAACTACTACATAGCTGGCATCTTGGATTTATTTTGCGCAAACACATAGAATAGCAACCATGTTATGAGCAATAAATGAGATGTAAAATGGCGCAGTGGCTGGCTACACTCCTACAAAATTACATTAATCTAACTCAAACGGCAGCTGAGTTATTAGTGTTTGTGTAAAAATCCAAGATGGCGGCCGCCGCCATCTTGGATTTTATTTTTGTTCAATATTATGGTATTTCCGTACGTGGGACCATAAAGTGAATCCACCTTCTAAATTTCGTGTGAATATATATGCAACAGCAAGCGAGTTATGGACGATGAACAAATTCAAGATGGCGGCCGTCGCCATCTTGAATTTATTACTATTGCCAATTTTGGCCGAACAGCCCATATATCGAATACAGATTCAGCTGATTCTAGGGGTCGAAGAAAGAGAAGTCGCTGTTAACACATGGCTTGAACTATCGTTCAGCCTGTGATGCAATAATAAGAATCTTTGTTCACACTCTGGGTGTAATACAAATACAATGCTATGTTGTTTTATGGTGCACATTTTGGGCAGTTTGGCCAAGTCGGTAACCATTGGGCAAATAGGCTTAATACAACAAATAACATTAAACGAAGAAAGGTTTAGACTATGTTAGTGATTACCAACTAAAGTTAGCTTGTAAGGACGCCATATGCATAGCCCCATCTAAGGTTACCCAAAATGATTTTTGCTGTTTTTAAGGACTGATGTCATCACATCGTCCTTACGCACAGTTAGTTGTAAACTGGTAAGTTTTGTTACATATATATTTGCTATTTTATTGCCAAAAGTCGTGGAATGAGTCTGATGCATGTAAGAAGCGCTATAGCAAGACCCATATCTTTACTTTTTACCTTTTAAGGCAGAGCAGTATATCACCGGCGGGTACAGAATGTAGGATCTACTACTACTGCTGACGTCATTTAATTGCCAAACTCTCAACCCACTCCCCTCCGTCAGATGCAATAATCTTGGCGATATTTGTTGTACAAGATGAGGTATAGCCCATTTTCTCTTAAATTTTGTTGCCATGGCAACAAGTATCAGTCGGGGTAAAATTCAGTTAACAGCATTTGATGGCCCATTTCTGAAAACCCCCCAACAGATGCAAAAAATCTCACAGATATCTCTTACATAAGCCGAGTTATAGCCAATTTTGTTCCAAATTTCGTTGCCATGGCAACGGGGGTCAATTGGGGGTAAATATAAATGTCACTGTTAATTAGGTCATCGTCGAAAACCATACCTAGAACCAAAAATTACGACCCTATCTTGCACACAACCGAAGTTATGACAGTTTAAATAATTTTTAAATTTTCTCTATAGGCGCCATTGTAATTTTTTTCGAATTTTTCAAATAAATAAATGAAAAATAAAATTTTTATTTTATAACAAGAAAAATGCACTTCCTTGCGCAGAATTGCGTCATTTGACGTAATAAGCGTAAAAATCAGTCTAACGGACTCGTCTGTAGGCGAGTTGAAGAACCAAAAAAGAGTAGTAAATTTCGAACAGGAGGGGTGTATATTTCACCTATATGGGGAGCAAAAACCCCTGGGT
>Ga0056128_1005559_pt1 | contig 15855 bp, 9 predicted proteins | sample WorMetLIZISLAND2_FD_71113 | JGI IMG/M metagenome (GOLD analysis project Ga0056128, IMG submission 71113) | Marine gutless worms symbiont microbial communities from Max Planck institute for Marine Microbiology, Germany - Olavius geniculatus... ...
CTATAATCGCCGCCCCTGCCATCATCCTATAGCCGACATTGCACGTTACACTTCCTGCTGGTTTCATATCGCGGAAAGACAATCTACGCCTATAAATCATTAGCAGCAGCAGCAGCCCGTGCCGCGCCAATGTCTTTGTATCCGTTCGATGACGTGCAGAAGTGCTTGCTTGCTTAATTGTGGTCGAACGTTGATAATTTTTCGGCATATTGCAAACAAAGCTGGTGCTGGCGACGCATGCCGGAACGACACTCGACGACCAGGTCGCGCATTTCCCAGAGTACTGCGGCCAGATGCATGTGCGTATTCCATTAGCTGGATTTGTCAATAAGTTGTCATACAAGAAGTTGTGCAGCTTGATGTACGACTTGCTGCACAATTAATGTTCAAAATGTCGAAGTGACGAAGGTTCGTTCAAACTCCAATATTGGATTATGGCCAGTTCACATCTAGGCCTACGACGCCGACGCGACTAGACTATTATTGTCGGCAAGAGACGGCGACGTCGTAGGTGTGAAATCGAATTGCCGACGCAGCTCAACTGCCGTTCACAGAAAGGGTGTTTGCAAATTTTCGACACCCTAGGTTACAGGTCCTCAAAATTCCAATTTTGCCCTAAATTTCTCCAAAATGGGTTTTTGAGCCCTAAATTTCGCATTTTCGGACGAACACTTTTCCACGAGAATATTGTGTGACAATTTTCCGACAGCCCAAAATTTCGGGGGCGTTGCTCTTTCTGCCGCCCTCCCGGTCACGATGCACTGAGGTGGATAGCCTACAGTGCATGCTGAACGGTGGTCCGTCCAATGGTGGACAGATTGGCACTGGTGTCTCGACAGAGAGCAAGCACTAAGGACGTCCGTCAATACGTGTTAGTTGTAAATTAAAACATTACATGCAAAAAATGTTGCACATCTTAACGTCTCGAACGCGCCGTGTAAAAAGACGAGTTGATTACACGTAGAAACCATTTTTTGGGCAAAAGTTCGATTTTATGTGCACATTATAGGCCTAACCACCGCATCCTAGCCTAGGCCTATTAGCGTTCTTTGTCGTGACGATATAACGCGTCGACGCAAATTTAGTTGCTGATGTCTGTTCCAGGAATGATTTAACGCACGTTTATCAGCTATAGCTCCACAATTCTAAACATATTTTGCACAAAAAAATAGCAAACCCAATCGGCTAACCCCAACTTCTATACTGCAGGCTACAATTACTCCGTAGCCTAGCGGTATGTTACGTGCTAGAACCGAATTCGCAGTGGTTTCATTTCTTGGCGACAGATTACCTTCTTGTGCATACATTGACTAGCACCGGCTGCAGCACTGGCGTGGTTAGTTAATGGCAACTAGCGTTTATGAATCATAAATCAAAAACGCCTAGCTCCCGGGCACGTCCATAACCGCCTGTCCTGCTCATCACGTGACGCGGGAAGAGCACATTCTCTGTGTAATAATGCGCACGATATTATGACGACAGACAATTTCCAATTTGTCATTTCTGCGCCGGCATATACAGCAATATAAATGCATTTAGTATCTTCGGCTATTTCGCTATATCACTGTCTCTATGCACACCGCCTTGCACGCGACATGTCTCGCTATAACCCGCGCTACATAAAATGTTTTGACGAACAGACTGATGGAATGAAATTAAAAGTTTATACAATGCCGACGAAACTGGCCAAAGTTAAATAAGCTTATTAATGCTATTACAGCTGTTATGCTGTTTTGTGCTGTCTTTTTTAATCACTTGTGCAAAATTAACTATTAAGTAATATTTTGTTTGTTAGAGACGAGTTCTAGCATAAGCTATTCTAGCTGTTGACTCGTTCCTGTTGCATAGTATTGTCTTATGTTGCTATTGTTGTTTGCTGGTGGCGATGTATGCAATAAATCATGATGATGATAATAATGATGAAGAAAACCCGCGTGTAAGCTCATCGTTTTTGAATCAATTTGAGGCAAAAAAATGGTTATAACCAAATTAATCTAATGGGGTGTTTACACGATCCAGCAAACGTCCATCAAACGTCCAGCTCCATTATAACATATAGCAGCAAACGTCCAGCAAACGTTCAGCAATTAACGCGTATTTTGAATACATTTGCCGAAATTTTGCTGGACGTTTGCTGGATCATGTAAACACACTATAACATACCAACAACCGTAGTCGGCAGAAAATCCGGTTGGCGATGGCAACGGGGCCTACCTCCATGCAGAACTTGATCGACATTTTTTCCTTACCGGTGTCAGCAGCTGTAACCAATAATCATTGCTTCCATATACGACGGGATGGCCAGACTGAGTTAGCCTGGATGGCTTGGTTAAATATCAAGACGACATACTTGCAAACTGTCACCCATCTGACTCTGCTCCACATTGAGCAACTTCATAAGTTTATTGATGTGCAACTGAGCTGTATCAAGTCATCATCAAAATTCGACTAAACTGAATCGCATCACGGACGTGCATCAAGCTGACAGAAGTCAACGATGTTATTGACACTGTTACAGACAGAAAAGCAATTATATTATTCAGAGTAAACGTATAGTCCTTCTCGAACCACAAGGCCCCAGGGGTGGTGGTAATTTATTTCCGTTTTCTTAGCCCTCAGCCTGACACCAGCTTACACTGCCAGCCCACGGATACAGAGCTAATGCATCGCGCGGTGTGCCTGTTAACGTCTCAGCTTTCGAGTGCCTTGGCGAAAACCGATGCCTGCAGCTATAATTTTTGAACAAAATAATTTAATTTACTTGGGTTGCAATAAAGAGAAAGCAAAGTTGTAAGTTTTCGGTTTATCGCGTTCGATTTCGTTTTAGTTTTGTTTCAGCGCTTTGTAACGCAGTGTAGGCGCCGCATTATTAGCGTAATTACATCGGACGAGGCCACAACTGCGATAGCATCGCCTGCAGTTTACTGTACGCGGTGAGTTAGAAAACACCCACCATAAAAGACTATACGAGCGTGTTTTGTTTGTTAAATTGTAGGCCTAAAGTCGGTTGTACTTCGTGTGTAGGGTATACCCGCACGACATCATGAACAACGTGCGTGCATAAATAAGTTGTCGCTGCCGTTATATTTAGACTCGGACTTCCGTGTGGCATAGGTCCTACGTAGTCGCGCGATCGAACGTTGGCGAATTAAAATCGATCGTACCACTGCTGCTATAGTAGGCCTACAAACCATGTTAAAGGATAGTACAAACCAAGCAGGCTAATCATTATAATCGCCTTGTCGCCACTAATAACGATGCCTCACTTAACGCACCGACATTTCCGTGTTCGGCCAATGGATAGTCGACAGAGATGAGATGATGGTGATATGAAATTATTAGCAAAAACAGTCATGCAATTGAATGCCGTATAGACCTACTCTTGGCATTATAGCATAGGCTAGTGAATTATGGTGCACAGAACACGAAAATAAGCCAATTGCACATGTAGGCTGCGTTACGTTTTTGTACTAAAGTCTTGGTAGAGCTATTGTTCGGGTTGGGGATTACGAACTGAGCTAATTATACGAATGCGATCATATCTTCTAGTCTACTTGCTGTACTACATAGGCTACGTCAGTGCGAACATTAATTCACGTTTACTACTATAGGTATACGTATAGGCCTACAAACATTAAGCCTAGACCTGTGACGGTACTAGGCCTACACGAACTGCTGGTCAGGCAAAAAATCAAAAGCAAAAGTAAAGTTTACTAAATGATTATCAACTCAAAGCATTGTGGAAAAAACGCGGATGACAACAGATTACAACTAAGAAAAGTAGACTAAATAGAAACGTAGGCCTACGATGTAGCCTATATATAATTATACTGGTTGTCGGTTGAAAACAATGTCGCAACATTACTGCAAAATTGCTGAAGCATTAAATTGCTGTTATCATTGATTAGGCCTACTGTTCCTGTATTTGAATTCGTTCCGCTTAATTCCGCGGAACAAAACTTGCTGTCTTATTTTGGATCTATGATCTAGACCTTTTTTCTTAGCTTCAAACCGAACATCTCGCAGCATTCCAGGAATTTAATTAATACTTTGAATTAATCATAGTCCACAATTATTTAATTTTTTTTACTGTACTTTTGCTTGCATTCTTGCCACAATCTTTGCCTTTCTTTGTTCAGCTAGTTTACGTAACCGTTCTAAATTTCACTTTTCGTATAGTCTCAGTTATATTATATTTCAACAGCATTATTAAACAATGACAATAAAAGAAAACAGCAGCAATATATCACCAAGCTATATACTTACTGTCGACGAAGAAGTGATGGGTAAATACGTATACGCGACTTCGCGGCGGCTGGCCGTCACTGACTGTCCAGTGTGCTACATCGACGATGTCCCATAAGAGAGCGTCTACATGTGCGACAAAACCTCGCATGTGGTGCATGTGGTGCCAGAGGAGAAATCCCCGAATTTCATACACGCGCCATGTCACAAATGCGGAAACGAGAAGTACCACAGGCTGCTCCGCTGTCTCCAAGTTGGTGCGCATGAGAAGGCTTCAACTCTTCGGCTACCTGGCTAAAAGATCATACGAGGAAGCTGCAATGAGCAACCCGCCTGCATGATGGAGAAGACCGAGAGGACGTCCTCTTGATACATTGTTGAGAGCCGTTTCCCGGGACGTCCAGTCGTTCAGCACCGGCGTTCACTCGGCCTGGCGTCTCGCTGCAGATCGCCGACAGTGGCGTCAAGTTGTCGACACCGATATGCTTCAGTAGGAGTTGGCCATCAAGGAAGAGGAGGAGGAAAAGAAGGACAAAAACGGAGTGGGTATACGCACAGTGCAGCTGTCAACCAACCCGGGTTTGGCAGCGCCATCGCACCAGACAAACGATGCAGTGCCAAACCCCAGTTGATTCAGAGCTGCACTGTCCGTAGCCCTGCTCTGTTTTTGTCGCATGCGAGGTTTTAATTGTCGCACCTGTAGATACCCTCTGAGCGAGCAACCATGCAGGCGCCGCGGCGACACAAAATCAAGCGCTCGGCAAACAGCGTGCGCCGACGCCAAGCAACCGCGCCACTTGTAGCCGGATATCCGTCACAACCGGACGTAGATGCCCGCCGGCCGACCGCGGTCTGCCCTCCTCACTCCCTCTCGACGCCTGCAGCCCCCCACGTGTGCGGGCCTACTCTGATATCGCGCGTATCATTCATAATATTAACCGGCTTTATCTTAATTTCCCGTTTGTTACCCATCCACGCATGCTGTTATCATAACGTAACTGTGTGGTGTACCAACGTTACTACCGGTGACCTGACCTGACCGTTAGGAGCCTACATAATGCCGTGCAGTGCACTGCGCAGTAGGCGTATAAGGGCCTACATTTACTTCCACTGATACTAGGGTGGTAACTCGTAGTGAGTTGTTGGGAATATGGAACTTTAGCACCAAGCAACGTTTTTAGCTGTAACACTTGGCAAAGCGTTGTGATCGACTGAGGGATCTCGTAACCATGTATGACCATCAACGACTACTTCGTGATTTAAAATCTTGGAAAAACGAGTTTAGCGTTTGGTAGAAGATCAATATAGAGCTACAGAATGTAGATTTTTTTTATGTCTTCTCATTTTTAAGCAGATAGAAACATGATGATTGCATGATTTTGGGTTTTTTACTTTTAAACTATGTTACATTCAGTGAGATCGTGCTAGTTTCGGCAAATTTCTGTTTAAAACATTGTGACTGAAAAGTCGGAAAATCTTCATAAAATTTTTGACTTATTTCTGAAAATAAAAAATTGTGCAATAATGCAGGATCTTTCGTTTGCCTGAAATAGATGGCTTTATAGTTGCCTGCTTTTATCTATGATTAACTTACATCGCAACTTTTATTGATTCAGCAAACACAAACTATACGCCGCACAAAAAGCTCCCAAGTATGACAGTTACTCAAATTATTAGTTTACAACAATATTAGTATATGCTCATTGTTCGATTTTCGCATAAGACGGTCAGACTATCAGACAAGAAGACGGTTGCTGTATATGCCATGATCTTGACCTTGAGTGATCTTGAAGTATTGCAACGCAACAACGGTGTTATGTGCATTTTTATTAACAAATGCTCATTGATGATGCGCAGAAGTGTATCTGTAAATAGTGAATAGCTTACTGAATGTGAAAGAAGGTCGGGTTAATAATAACTTAGCTTAAAACGAATGCTTCACTATCAACGCCGAGTATTTTTCGGCAGCGCTCTCATAAAATGTCCGATACACTACTGAGACTGACCGTGTAATAATTTCAGCAAGTTGCTTGGTTTCAGAAAGAAAACCGCGAGAACATTTTTGACGATACGTCATTACTTGGATAGGTTACATTTGGTATCACCGTATGGTTAGTTCGGTAGATTCACTGACTCTTTGGCCCGATCCGACGAGCAGGTAAAACAAAACAAAAGAAAAATGTTGGCAGAATACTTAATCAAATCTGTATATCCCTTAGGAGGGCGCTGAAAATGACGGACGTGAAAATGACGGACGGTCAAAATGTCCAACCATAAATTTGACGAACGTGAGAGCCTCTAAAACTGACTGACGACATGCAATTGTGTCGCTGTAAATCAGCATTCAGTAAAATTCATATTCGTTTGTTGGCGCCACTTGACAAAACGCGAGAAAGTGCGCAATATACAGTAACGTAAATAGACTATACGAGTTTAAAAATTTATAGGTTTATGTACACTGTGCCTGATAAATATGTTAACTGAACACAAAGAACAGACAAGAAAAACACGAATTGTTTGATGGCCTATTATCTAATATAAATAACAAACAAAGTTACTAATATTACAAAAAATTGGAGTTAAAAGTTGTGTTCATAGTATACGAGTAATAAAGTTGCAGTTTGACAACATGCGACGCGTTCGGGAAGTGAAAGTGTGCATCTGTGAGACAGACATTAGCGATGGATGCTGTTGCTGATGGTAAGATTCCTGTGTTTTCGACTGCACTCTGGCGAAAAAGTAAAAAAAGGAAATAATTTTACTATTTTTCTTCTATGACACGCCGTGTAATGTTGAACAACAACTCATGAAAACACTGAAGAAAACCCATAAGAACGGAAGTAAAAATAACCGACTAAATGCTAACCGTTTTTCCTCAGTAAAACTTAGAAAGCAAACAAACAAAACTCCACCAATATCTTTAGCGTCCAATAAAAATTTTGGGGACAAAGGTTTTTCTGGGAGACGGACGACAACCGGATGCTCAGGCATTTTTACGCCTGACTAGTTGAACACAGAGTGGTGACGATGAACAGCAAGCAACACGACACTTAAAACCACCATTGAGTTGAGCGACCGGTGGTGGTCAGCGGCTGCCAGTGACTTGCCTGGACCTGAAGTCTGCTCGATATCGCGGTAATACAGCATCACGCCGGACCCGTCGATATGTTCTGTAGATAGTAGCTCGTTTCGCCAGTGCAGCTGCTCAACACAAAGACCCTTTTAATAAGTGACGGTTCAAAATTCATTATTCAAATTCGGCTTTTTTGATTAGTTGTTTTTAAAAATCATTTAGCTGTTTTGTTGTAATTTGTGTTTTGACATACATGGATGCATGTGTAGGCTAAATGATGTACAGTGTGTCATAAAATTTTACACCCTTAAAGGTTTTTAAATTTTATTTTTCAATATTTAAAAATTTTAAGCCATATTTTACACGCATATTCGGCATTCAAGTCTACGCCAAACTGGAAAGCTTCATTCCGTTATTTTTGAATTTGATGAAGTTATGCCATATTATGCGCGATCACCCAGAGAATTTTCCATTTTCACAACACATTTACAACAAAACACAAACTTTTGATATCTGACAACCAAAAAAATGGTTAAAATGCACAAATAGCTGGGTTATTACAGCTACAAAACAGCTAGAAGTATGCAATAAAATATTTTTTGAAAAGGTTCATATCTGATGTTCAAAATGTTTACCACCGGCCAAAACACATGCATTCAGACGATATTCCGAAAGTAAGCGGCAAGTCATCCCGTATCTGCTGCAGCGCACATTTTAGCCCCACAATGGTCTTTGGCTTTAAGTTATGTTTGTAAAATGTCGGCAGCATTGCACCACGCACATTAATAGTCAAGTGGTTAAAATTTGTTGAATTTGGCGGCCATTTATACTTTACAATAAGGTCCGTACAGTAGGCTTTCAAGTAAAAATAAAAAATTCTCTGGGAGAGCGCTCATATTATGGCATAACTCCATCAAATTCAAGAATAATTGAACAAAACTATGTAATTGGGCGTAGACTTGATCGCCGAATATAAGTGTAAAAAACGGCTCAACAATTTTCAATGTTTCAAAAATAATGTTTAAAAAACTTTGGGGGTGTAAAATTTTCCGACTCACTCTGTACATGTGCTACTGGACATTTTGTAGGCCTAATTGGTGCACTACTATCATTATTAAAAAACCACATTCGTTATTTTTCTGTCATAGGCCTACGTCTGTACATACACAGCGGCCCAATGAAAAGAAAGCGCCTGAGTTAATTTTTATCACAACTGCAGTGTTGCAGACATTCTAGACATTTAATTATATAAAACCAGCTCAGCTTTGTGCATGATGTTAATTGACGAACCAATTTCAAAATACGGATACCAATACCGTAAATTATTATTATCATCAGGCCTATAAAGCGCAAGTTTGCCATTAAACAGTGCCGTAAGTGCACTCGCAGTTCTACCGCGTAGCCTATCGAACAAAAACTTTTTCCAGTCCTTTTCGGAATGTGTCAGCAGCACTATCTTAAACCCGCAGTTCAGCCTACAGCCTGTTCCAAACAGACTAGATCGAGAACCGACTTTGGACGTCGCCTGCGGAAAAGAATGCTTCCGTGCACAGAGTTTAGTTTTTTAATAGGTTGTACCTCGAGTACGGCGTATTTAAACGGCAGATCGGTTCCGTTGGCTGGTAGGTCGAGCTGTTTAGCGGCGGTGCAGCGAACGTTTTGTCCGGTGGTCCAGAGACGCAAGCGACGAGCAGCCGGACATTCGCGTCGACTACGTGCACACCGCCTCGGTGTCGAATATGACTCTTCTACAGACGGCAGACGTAGTATATTCATGCTACAGGTATTATTAGTACATATTATATCATATATCTAATTACATCATATCATATTAAATATTTTCTAGTGTCCCCCTTGAACAATTACATGACAAAAGACCATGGGTGCATTACAGAGTTCAAAGTTAATAAAATACACAGTGGCATTGAAATTAAAAACAGTTATGGTTCATCAAAAACAATGTTAAAAGCATCGCAGAATAAAAGACGTTTTTCAGTTGGCGTTTGAAGGCTGCCAGTGCCTGTGATGGCGTACTACGAAGTGAGTGCGGCAAACGGTTCCACGCGGCCGAACTTGGGTAGGCAAAACCACGCTCGGCAAACTTAGTGCTGATGGTAAGAGGCTGCGTTGACGCGAGCACGTTGTGTACAAGCAATCTGAGCAAAGCTCGTGAGACGCACCACAGCCTAGCAGTTCCTGTTCGCAGGTTGTCTTGGTCTATCTTCATCCATTTCGTGGCAATTCACTCTTGAAATCTGCATGCGCCGCAACCACAAATTGCAAAAATAACACACTAAAACCACCTATTTTGGAGGTTCAAGGTCATTGATGTTGACACCACTAAATAGCTTGTCATTATTGCTTGTTACGATAAGCAGCATGTCTGTGCCTATCTGCAACCGTTTTCACGCTACATCAGCCAATAATAGTAAAATAACCAGTTTTAGGGGGTAGAAGTCTTTAGCGCAAACCTGCGCAGGCCTCCTTGAACCCAAGGGGTCGGGACTTGGACAGCTAAAATCTACGTTCAATGCTGAAAATTACGCATGCAGGTTGTCTTGGTTTATCTCCAGCCATTTTGTCGCAATTCACTGTTGAAATGTGCGCTGCAGCCAAAAATTGCGAAAAATTCAGCAAAACCCCTCTTTTGAGAGTTCAAGGTCGTTCAAGGTCATCAATGTTGTCAAATCTAAAAAGCCTGCTTGTTATGATATGTAACAAGTTTGTACCTATCTGCAACCCTTTTCACACTATAAAAGCCAATAGCGGCAAAATAACGTTTTTTTAGAGGGGATACCCGTCTTTGACGCCCTAGTTCGAGGAGAACTCCCTCCCCAAAAGCACGAAATTTTGTCACGATAAACTAGAGTTTTGGGGGCAGTCCATAGTAAAGATTTCGTGATCCTCGCTTGCGTCGTTTTGACACAATACCGCAGTGTGACGGACGGACGGACGCCTAGACGATGGCTAAGACGCGCTTAATACGTGTGCTGTCGCGCGTAAAAAACGAAGGAAAAGTTTATACCAGGAACGTCGGAGCATCTCCAGAAGTTCATGTGATGCATGACAACAGTGTTGTCAAGTATTGGCTCCAGGGCAATGGGAAGCTGGCTGTTGACGACGATGTCACCGGGTAGGTTGATGCCGAAACACATGTGAGTGTCCTTGGCTGCCGGCACGGCGGTCGCCGGCAAACGCAGCGGCTTCTTCAGCACAGCTGCAACGACCCACACTCGATATGATAATGATGATAATCATCATCATTATCATAGCAATAATGGAGAGGGGGCAAAGGCCAGGGCACAGGGGGCGATAATTTTTCGTGTGTGGGCCAAATGTCGACTTTTATTCAGCTGTTGTGTGCATCGAAAACATTTAGCGACGTTTAGAGGCAGAGTCCCTGGTCGGGAGGAAAGAGAAGGGGCGAAGCCCTCCTGAAGCCGAAACACTTTTAGCTTCTGGACGTGCAATGAAAGCCGCAAATATGTCTACTTTTTAATATTTGGAAACGCAAAAAAATCACAGATATCTGTGTTGTCTTGGAAAAATTACGTTCAATAGTTTTTGTTTGCGCTGGAAAATTCATCGCTTGTTGAAGATGTAACGAGTTTTTTTGTAAACAATAGGCCTAATTGGTTACGTTAACTAAAATAGTCTAGGTACCGGTAGGCCTGATAAGAAAAAAAAACGTAACTATTTCCATCGACATAAAGGTGGCGAATTCCGTCGAAGTCACAGTACCGCTAGCCTTTTTTAACAGTTCAAACGTAAGATATGGAAGCTATGTATGGCTAGTTCGACAGTGTTTGACAGTTGACAATAATCATATTGACGTTACCTGCTGTGAGCGTGTCTGCTAGCGATTGACAACTAGTCGGCTTTCGACACTTCAGCCACGAGTTTTTCCTCAAGCACAACGTCGAGTTCTTCGGCTCACAGACACCTGTGTGTAGATAAAAATGCTCTTGGTTTTATATTTTCATGCTGTAAAACTATCAAATTCCGGTGTTTTCAAAGCGACAGAACCGATCTGAGCTGAATACGACGCGCATGCACACACCTATAGGCTATAGGGTCTATTAACTAGTACTGTCAACATTGGTCTGCGGAAAAACGAAATAAACTAGTCGAGATCAGCTACGATTGGTAGGCCTATAATATATTGTACCACTGCTAAACTGCCTGTAGGCCTACGTTAAATTACACAATGTCGAAACCCATTTATTGTGATAAATAAATGTAATAGGCTTACTGCAAACATTCGCGAAGCTGGCAGAACAAGCGCAAGACGAACGCTCGTTCTGCGATCATCGTAAACGTTTGCAATAGTAGGCCTACACTACAGTGTAGGCCTATATTTATCACAATAATGGGTTTCGACTTTAGAGTCCGTTGTTGAAGTATGGGGGCATGCAGTGACTGAGCCCTTCCAAAAGTTTTACGCCATGAAAAAACCTTTAATTAGGCCTAAGCTTACTTTTATTACTTTTCAATTAGCTAGCCTATAATGTTATAATTTTTGAAGCTAATTGATTCACCGAATTTTAACTCATTCGTGATCTCGAGGCCTATTCATTCATTCGCGCTAGAACAATGCCTAATGCTCTGACGGTCCTTCCCCAACTTCCGCCGGTGAGAACGGATATACATGTAGGCTGCTATACCGTACTACCGGTTCATTTAGCCTAATCGTCATCGTCAGCATTAATAATCTTGTATAGCCATAATGTCTAATTCATCCTCTGTCACACGGTATGGGGCGTACACTACACTTTGCTAGTGGTCGTAGGAGCAAAGCTTATACAGACCCGGATGTGAAAGATGGTGGGCGCGTAATGCCGTCTGGCCGGGTTTCCAAGTACAGTTTGGGTCACCAAGTTCCTGACCATTCGTTCGACCATCTCCGTCGGAGTCCAAACCACACACGCGTGTCCAGTTCTATAGCAACACCAAACTCTTAATACCATAGACCTATTACAGTTACGTAGGCCAAAGAAAACATGTTTGCACAAAATACGGTACTTAGTATGATGCTCACAAGCAGCATCATAGCCAGAAAAGCATGTCTCCGTTTTAGACAAGAAGCCCAGCTGTCGCTAGGATGGCCGACTGTACTGGTTGTCAATGAAATTCAAAGTCATCCAAAGTCACTGATTTTTATGTAATCTGAAAAAGCGTATAGCCCTATGCCACTTTTAGTAACCTTTGCCCTTTTTTCACCGTTTCAGAGATACGGTACTTATAGCTTAAAACTTTTTATAAAAAATTGCGGTCAAACAGCTGCAGATGGAGATATGGTTATTATTGATAATCTATAGGAAGTCGCCAGCACTCTATCCGACGATACCATCGCCGACCCGATACGATGTACCGTTTATATAGTCACAATACCGCACGCCATGGTGCGTTATGACCCTTTAAAATCATTTAAGGTCAATAATTTTTACGTCATTTGAAAGTTAATATTATGTGACTTCCTATCATTGATCAATAGCAACCTAGGCCCTATCTCGCACCGTTTAGCCGTTACAGACGGCGACGACGGACGGACGGACAGACGACAACCGTACCACAAGCTCGACCGTTACTCAAGTACGATCGGCTAATGCTCCTGGAGGCTGGACATGCAAGTAGAAATATTTATAGCTTCGTGGAGGCTGGATAACACCAGACTATCTACTCTTGGTCACAAGTCTCTACTTCCTGTGGAGGTACCGATCCCTGTCTAATTAAATGCAGTGTTTCTTAGAAACAACATCGCTGGAAAATGGCATCACATTCTGTAGCCCTACAACGGCTCAGAGGCCGAGCGACTCACAGAAGAACAGAGACACGCTGTGATAACTGTCGCCATATAGCCGACACAAGTGATGTTTTTACAGCGACGCACTTAAAAACAAACTAAAATAGTTTTTCAAAGAAAACTGATGAGTATAAAAGAAATCGGAAAACAGTCTCAATCTGAGTGTAGAAGTACATGCATGTATGCTACGAAAAAGCAGAAACTCCAGAAATAAGCCACAAGCGAAATCTACACTGGCTTAGAAGAAAATCAGTAGGCTTAGTTAAAATTTAGAGACGAGGCTACTAACGTGGTCGTGTTTGGCGAAGTCAAGTCCAAAGAGATTTCTGGCGCCGCCTCCAGCCGGATTGCGATGTCCGACTCCCATCCAGACTCCTTCATCTGCGGTGTCGCACGGACTTGGCACTTGATGCCCATTCGGGATCAACAGCTGGTAGTGCGAGTGAGCGCTGACCACATGCAGACCGGTCAGAGCACATACAACTAGTTCTGTCAACATTGGTCTGCGGAAAAACGAAATAAACTAGTCGAGATCAGCTGCGATTGGCAGGCCTATATTATATTGTACCACTGCTAAACTGCCTGTAGGCCTACGTTAAATGTTGAATGATGACAGCGCATAGCAGAGACGTGTTTTAAAGGAAACCGCCACGGCGCATAGGCCAGGCATGATTAGCAACGCCTGTTAAGCCTATAGCCTATCATAGGCCTAAGCATCTGTTGTTGAGGCAATGTCACACAAGAGTGACAAGACGTTTTATGTTAACGGTTTTCTTCAATATCGCCGTTGACTGGTTACCGTTATCGTCAATTAGGCCTATCATAATATTCTGTAGCCTACGACACAAACGGACAATTGATGTAGGCCTACAAACCAGAAACTAGAAGGCGCTCGCGAGAGTGCCTTTTAATTATCTCCGCCAATTCGTGTACACAGACAGACAGACACACACAACGACGTACAGAACGACCGATCTCATAATCTCCTCCAATGTTCACTTCGTTCCATTGGCGGATATAATAATGTCGGCCAAGTGGCGTCGTATTGTGCACCGACTGTGACATTATGAGTTAAAAATTGATACACTACACAGGGAACGTTCACAGCTTCACACCAATTGTTTTACGTCTTTTCGTTTCCGAGAAAGAACGTATGTACGAAATGACGAATGCATGGATGGACAGATAGGCGGACAAACATGACAGGCAAGATCGGCATTGCGATCAATTAATGAAGACGGCCTCATGATAATAAATAGACCTAGGCCTATAGACCTACAATATTTGCTCATATAGCCTCATATAACCGTTTCATGTCTCGGTCTTGAGATTCACATAGGCCTAATTTAGACTAGTAGGCCCATTTTTAATCCCGCGCGCGGGAGATAGCTATTAGCAGTTATACGATACGATAAAGAATTTGCACTCTAAAACTGACAGACAAACTGTCAGTTTAATCTAGCACATAAACTACAAAGAAATATAAAATGTTTTAGAGAAAAATGAAGTGAGAGATACTGAGAATAGAAATACTGTTAAATGTAAAACTTTTGAAAAATCCGAAAATGACTGAAATAAAGAAAAGTAAAATAAGAAAAAAACAGAAAAGGTAAGAAATAAAAAATAATAATGAAAACTAAAACTCAGAAAAAAAACTGAAATGAGAAAAAATTAAAAACCGTGAGCAGGTCCGAATAGCCGTGGAGTCAGTCCGAGGGGGTGCCAGATGTCTTATGAGAAAAAAAGTCATGAGACTGGAATGAAGAAATGACGAGGTGATGGATGACAAGAGTGGCGATAATGACACTGATGAGGTGAAATGATCATGTAAGTATGGTGAGTCAGGAAACTGCACGGAGTACCCAGACAACGGACGTCGTTTGTACTGCAAATAACGCATTTTATAGTCTCTTAGAACACACTGACTATTGTTACGGCAGCCGTACAAATAACCTGTAAGGTAAAGCCGAAGCCGAACGGTGCTGGGCCTGTTGACTCGTCGTACCGCCGCAGAGACATGTATAGGACCTATACGTGTCCAACTAAAGCCGTCCAAGACGGCTGACGGCTGCCAAAGCCGGGCCGGCTATAGAACCTGATTTTTTTGACAACACTAGGCTATTCATCCGGCTGCCGGATAAATATCCTGTGTATTTTTAAATATATATTACATGTTAGTGACCGGATTGTGAAGTTATAGTTCAATCAGGCTAACTTGTGAGGTACGTGAGACCTGACGAGCACGACACACTATCAGGGCTGTCCCCTACATATAGTCAGTTTTATCCCAAGCCCCTTTACTTTACTCTTTACCTCAACTTGCACAGTCCCATGACGTAAGCCTTTGAAGACGCTACGTTATGTCGCTATTGGAAAATCTGCATCTCGGAGCATTTGTAATCAACAGCCGCGCATTAATTCTAGACAGGGTGTCCACAGAAGCATATATCTCGCCTTCAGCGAGTACAGCACGCACTTGCCAGAGTCGTAATGCAGCAGGCCTATCGTTCTTCTTCATCGACTGAACTTCTCAAACAACTCCACTAGCAATGGCGAATAAGATTTAAACTTGCCACCTCAACTTATAAGGCACTGCACACTGGCCATCCACCTCACCTTACTGATCTTCTGCAATATCATAAATCCTCAGTGTCCACGCGCTCTTCTACCAGTCAGTTACTTGCAATTCCCCGGCATAACTTATCCTTTGGTTCTCGTTCCTTTCGCGTCTCTG
>Ga0056128_1005560_pt1 | contig 15855 bp, 7 predicted proteins | sample WorMetLIZISLAND2_FD_71113 | JGI IMG/M metagenome (GOLD analysis project Ga0056128, IMG submission 71113) | Marine gutless worms symbiont microbial communities from Max Planck institute for Marine Microbiology, Germany - Olavius geniculatus... ...
CTACGGCGTCTCGGTCTCGTAGCCCCTGCTAATTGGGGGGGTGTCTCCATCCTTCAGGGGGGGATGGAAGGCCCTGGATAGGTGAACTGTTAGAACAGTTGTGTCGTTTATGCAGAGTACTGCAGATGATAGCAGCAGTTTAAAGAAGCACAGAAGATTATTAATCAGCAGCACAGGAATGGGTTTTCGTCGGCTTTCTACACAAGAACGTCCGTCAAAGCAGAAGCTTGGATCAAAGCGTCGTAGTGTGAACAGAATCCGAGCAAGCACACCGAAGAGACAGCAGGAAGACAAACCACAGTTTGGGTCATCACAAACAGCGAAAGGATCAGCCGTGGTAAATGCAACTGTAAGTGTCTTTTTATGAAATCTGAAAAACGTACAAAACTGAAGACAGTGACTAATAAAATTCTGTGTATAATGTAGTTAAAGGTGTTTTAGATTGTTTTTATGACATTTTAGGTCTTTCAAAAAGATCTTCAACATGGAGACTGCTAGCTTCACTTCAAATAACATATATCAAATTATTACAGATTAAAGAGTTTGGTGAGCATTTTGATCACCTGAAAAAGTTCCAGACTCCTTTTGTATAATCTAATAACAATTAAGCAAGAAATTTGAGCTTATGCTCAGAAGATGTGTGACAGCCTATTGCTGTTCCAGTTTGCTGGTCTATTTCCCGCCATTTCATCACAGTTCACTCTTGAACTGTGCATAGCAGCCAAAAATTGTTAAAAAGTCACCAAAATTCCTTAACTTTGGGAGAGCTCAGTGTCATTCAAGGTCGATATCCTTTATAAGCTCGTCAGCAGTTTTTGTTATGGTAAGTAGCAAGTTTATGTCTATCTGCAACTGTATTGCACTAGACGAACCAACAGGGGTAACATAGCAACTTTTAGGAGGGTACCGCATGCTTGAATGCACAGGCTTCCTTGAAGCTAAGGGGTCGAGACTTGGACTGTTGAAATCTATGTTTAATGCTGAAAATTTCATATGCAGGTTGTCCTTGTTTACTGCTAGTGATTTCAGTGCATTTCACTCTTGAAATGTTTGTTGCAGCCCGAAATTGCCAAAAAAGTCAATAAATCCTCTATTTTGGTCTTCAAGGTCATCTTAGGTCATTGCTTAAGCATGTTTGATTGTTTGTTAAATCAATTGTGTTGTGTGTGCAGACTTCAAGTGGTGTAGATGGTGCTGGTAGTACAAAGACACATAAACGAGTATTATGTAGCAGTAAACGAGTCGGTTCTCTGCGGCTTCCTGCACGAAGTCTTTCTTCACGAAGCCTGAGCTCAAAGAGGAAGCGAGAATCAGAACAACGTAAAGTAAACGAAGTTGAAATGAATCATGCAGGAACAAATGCAGAGGCAATTCACCAGCTGCATGAGAGAAACAGCTTGTATTACTTAAAGTACAGAGCTGATGTAAAAGCTGCAGGTAAGTCTATGTTATGTGTTGTTTATCAGTATTATCATATTTTGAGAGGTAAAATGTAATGATGCACAAACAGCCTAACTATAATTGTATGTACTTGTGTATCCGTTGATCTGCGTATAAGTTGACCCTCAACTTGGAGGTGAAAATTTGTCTAATAAGAGTGACCTGTGCATAAGTATCCCCCTGACTTTAGGCTTTCCACATACTAGTATTTCAGCTACATGCATTAATCTGTTTGTCCATATTGTTGCAGATAATCTAATAGATGTTTTATTAGTGCGGGCCAGGCATGGAAATAAAGCACAATTGTTGTTTGAGTGTAACTTAGAGTATTGCATGGGGCAGGCAGCATTTGATGCGCATGCCAGTATCTGAATGTTTTCAGCACTGTCATTGGTTAGCTGACAGCACACCGCCACCACGAAGGCTTATGTGCCAGTATATACAGTAGTTTTAATTGACCGCTAATCATAACTATCAACCTTTATAAAAGCAAATTTAAGATTCCTATCAACACAACAAGTGGTCAAGTTAGGAAGGTCAGGAAAAATTCTGAAATTATAATGTATGTGCTTGCAGTTTTATTATGAAATTCATTTCTCATCTTTCTGTTGGTGGTGGTTTATGCTTTCTTGTTACTGGTAGATGGTACTTGTAATGATATGAAGATTTCTTATACAATGCTTATCTTTGTTTGCTGTAGGATTACTGCAGTATTGCAACTTTGGTACGTGGACTGCTGAAGAAGATGAACAGTTGAAGAAGAACTGGGCTGAAATTGCTGAAGTATTACTATTATGTTAAGGATATGTTTAAAGATTTTGCTTTTGTGTGAATTCTGTTATGAAGTTTGATGATACATAATACATACAGGGTGGGCCATAAAAAACCGGACCTGTTTGAGTGTTGATAACTCAGCGATGGTTACCCGTAGAAAGGCGTGTTATATGTTAAAAGTTTTAGAATGTTGTAGACAAAAAAGGCCGAACTTGAATAGCAAATCATTTAAATATTCTTTGCCTAATTTGCATAAATCATCATTACCCTTGAAATTAGGCATTTGCCTGCACTCCCATGTGCCCGAGTTCATTGAACTCAGAAACTCACTGCCAAAAAGTCTAGATTTAAATTCTGTTAATTATTCAGTGTGGGGGCATTGCAACAGATAGCATAGTCACAAAATCTCAGTAAATGACCAGCTAAAACGTGTGCTAATCGAATGCTGGGCTCAGCTGATCCTGAACATATTGACTCCAGCGATCGATCAGCTGTCTAAAAGGACTGATGACAGTTATGAATGCAAAAGCTGGGCGACTGCTTATGTCGAATTTCATCCAGACTCGACGTATGTGTTAATGATTGTTGATATTTCACTGTATGCTGAATGCAAATCAACTTAAATCCACGCGTTACTGCCAATTTAGCATGATTTTAGGGGTGGGGCAGATTTGTGTAAACCAGGCAAAGAATATTTAAATGCTGAGACATGCAAGTTGTACACTTCTTCTGTACACAATTTTGAAACTTTTGGCATATTACGCGCCTTTCCACCAATAAACATTGCTAAGTTATAAAAGCTCAAATGTCCATGTTAAATCCATGTGTTACAGTCAAATTTGGCAGAATTCGGGGGTGATGAATATTTATGCAAATTAGGCAAAAAATATTTAAGTTCTTCAATATGCAAATTTGTCACTTATTTTTTACAACATTCTGAAACTTTTGACGTATCACATGTCTTTCTACCACTAACCATCGCTGAGTTATCAACGTTCAAACAGGTCCGGTTTTTTGACCCACCCTGTATCTTGACAACCAAAAGAACTTTATTGAATTTCAAGGTCAATGGTCAAGGTCATTTTTTGTTAGTGGACCCAAGTTCACTTAATTGATTTTATTGAATGTGGGAAAATCCTACCTTACCTTACCTTACCTCTAAGGTGGGCAGGCTGTTACACCTGCCTAGCGCTCAGGCCGTATCAGCTCGGCCCAATGCGCATCCTCAAATGTAACCATAAGGTTACAGGCAGTGGCTATAAAGCCGTGAATGGCTGTGAAGCCGTAAATAAACGGCTGTGAAAAGCACTGGTAACGTGTAGAAAATCTGCTCTCACAGGTTTGGTCAGCTCTTAGTTAGCTCCTGCCCTCCAGATTTTAGAAATCTTTCAGGTCATCGGTGCAAAGCCCTACCATTACGACAAGGTGGCTGACCACGGTGGGGATGTGAGAAAATCATTGTTGACAACATTATTTACTGTTTGTCATTTACTTGATTTGTTCCAGAGACATTCACGATTATAGTTTAGTGTTGTTTGTGATTTGCTGCACTGTTGATAACTCAGGAACCACTGCATAGCTTGATGGAATCAAGCGTGAACATTTGTCTTACCACCTTCTAAAAGCCTATGGAATACGAAGGTCATAGGTCAAAGGTCATGGTGCAATTATATTGGGGCCAGTACTTAGCCTTGATTAAGGCTAGACAGTCATGTATTTATTCATGCACTATTTAGTCATAGTTTCTAAGTGTTCATATCATTTTATTTCATTGTTGTTGTTAGGAATATCCACTTCCTAATGCTCATAGTTTGCTTCTGCCGAACACATGCGCTGATGAAGAAGAGAAAGAATTTGTGAAGGAATATATCAAAGACAATGATGTCTACATTAGGCTAGGTATATTATTAATGCTGTTTGCACATGTAATGTTCTGTGTCTGTTAATGATGATATTTATTTTTTTACTGGTTTTATGGCAAATGTTTTTTGCATTTGTGGCTTCATTTGTTGTTTATCACTTTTATATAAAGGTACTTGATCTGTGTACATGCATTTTTACTAAGATTTAGATGTGACTATGATATAGAGTTGCTGCATGCAGCACAGGCATGGATTGCTATTTTATGTAGTCAGCCATCCAGCCTGCAAAAACCTGCTGTTGCTATTTCCCAACCTGGCCTGTAGTAAGGCTATGTTCACATAGACACGTACGAGTCAGGGCATGAGTCCAGGTTGTTTACGGCTCATACAAGCTTTACCATACAAGTAGAGCATTTATGGTCACTTGTGCAAGCACAACTCAACGTGTGTCTATTGATGATCCTAGTGAAATTGAATGAATGCTTTGCAATAACAGTAATGATAGTCCACTACATCGTTTATAATTTTGCTAATCGTGCACCCCTGATAAAGAACAATAATTTATTAGTGGCATAAGTTTTGATGTCAGATATATGCATCTTGGCCTGTGTAAATTAAAGTAATACATTTAACCTTCTACAGTTTTCATAAAAACATGACCTGCACGGAAACTGCTCGTACAAGTGAAATTTGCCAGTAACCCATAATTGTATATGTACAGAACTCATCGAGGTGAACAGTGGCCATTGAAATGCATGCAAACTTGTGGCTATTGGAACCCATATAATGGGTACTCAGACTCACATCCGTGTCTATGTGAGTGCAGTCTTAACTTGGAAGAATTGGTCAGTTAAATGACTATCACAGTCTGCAGTGTTGATGCGTTTGTTGTTGTAGCTGAAAATATCCCAAGAACACTTTGTAGTGTGTACCAAAGGGCGCAAAAACTGTTTGATCCAAAACGTAGAACTGAGAGGTGAGCGAAGCAATCACTAGCCATACAGAATGTCACAATGGTTTGATCTATCAAATTGTTTTCAAGGCTGCAGCTGATTAAAAAATTTTTCATCGATTAATCCAAAAATTAATCAAGTTTGATCGATTAGTTTCAATTAATTTCTGCAGTCGGTCGGTACATCGAAAACTGTAGAATTCAGCTACTGGTTGCTGTTGTTCTTTGCGAACCGAAGCATAAGTGATGATGATGAGGAGCACACAAACTGTCTAGTCAAAACTGACAATTAGGGACTGCAATCCCGGGATCCCAAATCTCGGGATCCTGGACTTTTTTTGCCAATCCCGAATTCCGGGATTGGCGGCATCTCAATCCCGGGATTTCGGGATCACAAAAATGAGTTGAAATTGTACATTTTGGTGTGTTTAATAATATTAATAAAATTTTTTAGCCAGCTTGTAAATAAAATATTTCATGTGCGCACGTAATACTTCGTGCTGTGCACTGTAATTTGTATTTTTACAGTCAATATCACTTCCTACAGTTTGGATATATTTTTCGTAGGGGCCTATACTACATTCTGTGCATGAAATAACTCATTTGGGAATACCAAAATAACGACCAATCTCTAAGCCTAATCCCAAAATGGGATCCCGGGATTACAAATTTCTTAATCCCGGATCCTGTGATTGAGAACTCAATCCCGGGATTGCAATCACTACTGACAATGAACAGACTGTTAAACTAACACTATTCAAGTCCAAATCTTGATGACATGTCCTGTGTGAAATAATTGCTGTCTCCTGTAGTTTATTATTGACTGGAAACTGCAGATTAGTGACATTAATGATGTTTTAGTCCAGAATTTTAATTGAATTTCAGTCAATTTAAAACATTTTGATTGATTGATTTTTTTTTAATTTTTAACCAATTAATTAATAGTTAATTTCTGCTGCCTTAAATATTTCAGTTTTTTGTCTAGTTACTTTATGCTTATTTGTCAGTTCTTGTTCATTATCACTTCAGAATGACGTTTCACATTGTTGCAGATTGTTGGCTGCTAACTGAACTTGATTAAAAATAAGAGTGGTTTTCTTAGTGATTTAATAGTAATAGTAATAGCCGCAACAATGTTCATGATGCTGTCATCGTAGCAGCGAACTACCACTGCGAGAGTTCACCCGGTTCATTTGGCCAGAGCAGCACAAGCGCCAGGCAGCTGCCAACCTTCTGACTAAGCCCCAGATTCACCTGTAGGCAGCTGCAGTACTACACTCACCATCGCCATTTATTGCTACTCAGCCCAAAAGCTGATACTCATTTTACCATCCCACGGAGGGTAGAAGGCTGAGTCGACCTAGCTGACTGGCTTCATACCGAGATGATTTACTTGCCCGTTAACAGTCACCCATTACGGTCTAACTGGGTCTGCCATAGAGTAACTTCATCGATTAGACAAAGCGCATTACCACTACGCCAAGCCACCAACCAGTGGCGATCTGGTGAGCTCAGCCTTCTATCTCTCTGAGGCATGTAAATTGAGTACTATTCTGTCTGGATTGCGTTAAAGTAGCCGGTAACTCTCTGTAATCCCATATGGCAGTTGATGCTCTGTAGCATTAAGATTGGTATTTATGAAGAGTTGTAGACATGCTTAACTTCATTGGACTAATGTGAATGTATGGCAGTCAGGCGAATGAAGAACACAAGGAAAGTGGAACCAAGAAGTCTTCATCTTCAAGAAGTCTGTATAGTATATTCCAGTCCTATTTTGGTGTTTTGACATTTCCATGATTATAGAATTGATATAGTACTCTTACAGTTACTGCTATTGCTGCATTATGATAGTAATTAAGTGGTGCCATTTCTGCTACTGCTACTGCTTTCAGCTAGTGATTTGTAGCAAGAACCGGGTACTCGGACCCAGTTCCAAAATTTATTACCCGGTTCCAAATCCGGGTAATTGATACCCATTTTGCACTAAATACTGACGAAATGAGTGTATAATTGCAGTACTTGTGATCTTTGTGGCAAAGTTCTACACTGCAAAGAAAATTCAGCTTCATGCAATTTTGTTGATGGACGTTAGCAGTTGGCACTGTAAACACATTATTGATGTTTTATACAAAAAAACCTAGCTTTGTGAAAACTATTTGTTAATTGGAGGTATGTACGCGTCATTGAAGTCTTGTTTTTTCTTCAAGAGCTGTACCCCCATAAAAGTCGTTATTTTACTGTTGTCCAGTCTTTCGTGAAAATGGTTGCAGATAGGCATGGGCATGCTACCTATCACAACAAGCACTAGTGACGAGCTTTTCAGTTGTATCGACATTGATGTCTTTAAAAGACCCTAAACTTTCGAAATAAGGGCTGCGACGAAATGGCTGAAGACAGACTGACAGTTTGCTAACAGGAATTGCTATAGGCTTTTGCGCATCTCGTGAGCATTAGCTCAAATTTCTTGTTATTTTCATGATCTTTTTCTTTCAGTCATCTGACATTCAGCAGGTTTATGACAGTGCGTTTAGAGTGTTTGCCAAATGCCTTTATTTTTCTTATTTTTAGCCTAGATTTGGCAATTAAGTCTCACTGTACTATTTAGTTATGAACTTCGGAAGAGCTGGAATAATGTGCATGAGTTTTTTTGTTTTAAATTTGTTGTTTTATTTCATGGCCCATTGTGATCATAATGTATTCAGTACAGTCACATTCACTGCAATGCCAGGTAAGTAAGTAAGAGAGCTTGAGAGGTGCAATTTGAGAGGTAGTCACAATGCACTGCAAGTACTGCTTATTAGCTGAGTTGATGTCTGTTTATTCTTATGATGCACTTGCTTTTGCTGCGGTTTAGTACATTGTCACCTATCGTGTCTGTGGGTGGCATGTTTCAATTGTTGGTTTTGTCAGTCAAGGTAACATGGACCAGGGAAGAAATTGAAGCGCTAAGACAGGCTGTTAAGGAATGCGTTATGAAGAATCGTGAAATCAAAACCACCAACGTGTTCTGTAATTTACCATGGATGAAAATCGCTAAGAAGATACCGTCAAAGACAAATGATCAGTGTCGTCGACAGTGGTTAGTTAACACACCTGTGACATAGTTCATATCCATGCTCATCACTGTTAATTAGTTGCTGTGTTGGTCCACTTGCATAGCACTAGCGTAACTTCTACTTCCAAACTAAAATTGAATTCACCCAATGTATTCTTCTCCACTGTCTGGGAAAAGCAAAATAGGCGAAGTATGTGTTGAGATGAACAAAAAAAGTCAATAAATTTCATCTCTGTATCTGCAGGCCCATCTGCCAGTCGAATACAGGGCTTAACTGTTGTGCAGCATTGTGTCTACCAGGTAAAGTTTAGGAATGTTGATGGATTCAAGAAACTATTGGTGAAGTCTGGATCGGTTTGGTACAGAACATTATCAATGCTGTCGAAGAATGGAGACAAGTGTTTCCATTTTTGTGTTTGCTAATGGGCCAACATTTCAATCGTTTTGCTGTAAACTGTTGCAAAAATGGATAAGATGGGTGAACTGTTAGCCAAAGTGATGCAAATGTGGACAAAGTAAGTTTTTTTGACTTATTTCATTAACTAATATTACTGGCTTAGATAAAAATGCAATATTTTGTTGGTTCTGCTTTTCCCAGGTAGTGCAGAAGCAGACTTTAGTTGAGGTGGAAAATTAAATGGGCATTTGATGGCCAGTTATGTCAGAATTAATTACTTTTAAAAAACTATTAAAATCTGATCATTTTTTCAAGCTACAGTCGAAAATGTTAGAGATGTTTTTATTGGGACACAACGTAGTTTGATCTTTGCTTCCAAACTAGCGCCAGTCACTCATGCAACCTGTCATAATCGGTGCATTGCTAAGGATGAAATAATGGAAGCTGCTGTTATAGCGAGTGTTATTTTGGCAAGTCAGGATGTAGTACTGATATTTATTCTGGTATCAAAAGGTGTTGAATAAAAAATTTATTGCCTGATACTGTTGTCACAATTTTTTTCTACAGTGGGCATTAAAGTTATTGATATTGCAGCAATCCAATGTGAATTTCAGTTTTGCCTCTGACGTTGTTGAACAAATGTTTATGCTTTTGTCCAGAACTGCAACTCTTGAAGATCGCGTATATCTCTATGGCAAACCTATTTCAGAGCTACAGAGTGTCACCTGCCATATGGGATCATTGGGTTCATACGGTAGTGTTACCTCTCACCCAACGCAGTTGAACACGCCCTGCCTTAACCTCAGCCAGATGGGCCAGAACTCAATTTACCCATTCCGGGGGGATGGAAGGCTGAGTTGATCCAGGTGGCTGGTTATATTGAAGATGATTCACAGGTCTGTCCACAGACAGTCACTCATCCAAATAGTAGCCACTTGGCCTCTTGATCACAAGTACGACACTCTGTTGTTATGCCATTAAGCCGCAAGATGTGTATGCATATCTGACAGATCTGTCGGTTTTCTTTGCAGGTGTACCATGTCGTGTGATGGCCAAGTTGAATTTCTTCTGCATGAAAAAATGCGTCTTATTGACATGTTAGTATGCCGGGAACAGTCTGCTACAGCTAGCCCTCACTCCATACGTATCATACTGCCAAGTTTAACATTAGCTTATAATGTGTACACCCTGTATAGATAGTGGATGTGTTTTTCTTGAATCTCTTCCATTATTTTACTTCTTTTTAACTGGAGTCTTTTATTTTGTGCCTACCACAGCGAGTGAACCATTGCTGTAGTGGGCCATAGTTACAGCAGGCCATCCCCAGTATTTAATTGTCATAGTCTGTTTTATATTCAATTTAGAGAGCGGTGTCTGTATTTTTCCGTGGAATTGCTCTTGCAGCCAAAGCACTTTTGCCTATTCTTACACATTTCTCAAGAGCATGGTCTGATGGTCTGTCTGATGTTTGTATTTTTGTCACATTTGGCCCCCTCCCTCCCTGCTTAGATCATTTGGTGGGTTTGGATGCCATTTGGCCGGTACACTTGTGGAGTCCAGTGACAGATTATGTTAGTTGGGGATTTGATCATTTGACCTCAAGTGGTGGTGAGATTTGTCGAAGCCTCTGCAATAATGTGCAATTGTCAATTGCAACCAAACCATCAGTCCTATGCTGCTGCTATCTGTCGAAATATGATTCCGCCTTTTGTCATATTACTTGGGTCCTTGTTGTAGATGCTGGTAAGCTTTAGGTCAGTTTTGTTATATTACATTCTTCATATCTGCAAATCTGCAACTTTCATTTAGTTTTCCGCAAATAATATTGATCACTGCGGATGCATTATTAGTCATTTGCTCTTGTCATTGGACCTCCGTCAAAGTTGTATAATATGTAGGCAAATGGGAAAAAAGTTTTGAGGTTGGAAAGGAAGAAGTAACTGATAATATCTGGACATGTTAACTTCAGATTTGATCAGAAAAATTTTTTTGTACATCAGAAATAAGTATTGTGGTAGAAATCCTTTTGCACACTGAACAGGTGCAGTACAGTCTAATAGTGATGACACACTGGCCAGTTTTAGGCGCCTGTTTCTGGTACCAGAAACTGGTCAGTCTTTCATACTTTTCTGGTGCCAGATTTTTTTTGTGCCAGAAACCGGTGCCGGATAGAGCATGTTTAATTTCATGCCGCAAACTAGCTGAAAAGCTGAACTGTGATTGGTCAGTCTGAGCAGACCATACCACTGCTCATTAGTAAACAAAAATGAAAGATGGAGTGACGAAAGTATTTTTCGACTCATAGAACAGTACGAAAAAAACGAATTTCTGTATAATGCATCATTAAAAACCTAATATGATAGAATCTTAGCATAATTGACAAGCTGCCGGTATCATTTGCTGGCTAAGTGTGTCACGGTTTCTGGCACTAGACAACTGGTGCCTGTTTCAGGCGTCTGAAACAACCGGAAAATGGTCAGTGTGTCATCAACTTAACAGTTTTCTCATATTTATAGAAAATGTTGTTGTGCATTTACATGTGTAAATGAAAATTTACCATTTGCCATTGATGGTTGTATGCACACATGTTTAATTTTATCATGTTATATTTGTATAGGATTGTTTCTTCAAAAGTAAGAAGGGAGAAGGACATTGACTGGTTGTCATTGTGGAAAACATTCAATTAGTGAGTTTTCTGAAGTTTGAATGTTAAACATATTTATTTCAGTGCTTTACACTATTTGTTGCGGTTCAGTATTTGTGTTGTATTATCTGGTTCTCTGACTCCCACCCAAAACATGTACCATTGTACCAGCTATTGTAATTATTTTTTAACCCCCGGTAGTAAAGGTTCCCGTGGGTTAAAAACAAAAGTCAAAAACAAAAACCAAGTTGCTGGAGTGGCACTAGTCCAAATCGGTAGCAACTGTAAAGGTTCCTTTGAAGGCTAATGGCACAGTTTTTAAACTCTCTTAGAATATATTCATCGGGGGTAAAACAATATTAATAATAGACCATTTTTGTAGCACCATGGCATTCAAAGATACAGAGGTGCTGAATGGCTCTATGTCAAATATTTAGAAAAATTGTTATGATTTCATCTGAGATAAAAGAGTGATAAAAAATATTGTTAGTGAGACTTACTTCCTTCGCAAGACTGCACCATATCTGTACAGTGACACACACAATAATCAGCGTCAAATAATAATAAAATAGTTACAGTAGAACAGAACTACATTGATTTTAAGTTTATTTCCAAATGATTTTGCGTAATTTATTTAATGTGCGAATGGCTCTGTTGTAGTTTACCGTCGCCTCATAATCTGAGACAAAGGTTTTACAATTTAAAGGCACATGTTCCAGTCAAACTACAGCAAAGGAGTTTCTCTGGTAGGTGGCTTTTATTTGTTTGCTTTTATTTGCTGGAGTATTTCTTGTAATGCCTGAATCTCATTTACAAATTATTACTATACTTAGTAGTTTTTTATCAGGTTGTTATAGACACTGTTGGAATTTGACTTTAAGTAGGTAGATAAGTAAATTTTAACAAAGAGACGACCAGCACACAGTGTCGACAAGAAACCTGCTGAATCTATAGTAATGCTAGTATTTGTATAGTGTAAAATATGTTTGCCATGTTTATTCATAATGAATATTTTTTGAATCCGACGAACTTGTAGTGGCATTGCAATTGCAGCGGTATGCATGACCTGTCTTTGACCTTGACTTTGATTCATCCTGCATCCAACGGGGTGCATTGGGCACACCTCAGTGCCATCCGCATCTTTTAAGAGCTGGCACCACTGCTTCTTGAACCATTCCCTATCATTCAGTTTGCAGCTGAAATTTTTATGATGTAGAATGTATTCGCTATATTCGAGAGAGAGTAATTCCATATTTGGAAGAGTATCATCAGGATTTGGAAAGACGGATGAAGGTGAACCGCAGCAGAACTCGACACTGATATCAGCTGCTGTTGAACTATTGTTATTGATATCATTTGAATTTCTGCTGACAACTTGTTTAGACAGACAGTATTTGGACTTTCAGAAGTATAATCTGTAACAGACTGAAGTTAATTGTTAGTGTGTTAGGTTTGTTAATGTGCAATTTAGCAGTGTACAGAAATAACGTGTGACGTGTGTACACAGCCTGAGCTGCTGTTTAGTGTAAGTTAGCAGTAAGTAACATTTATTATTATTAGAGCTGTTGAAGCGTTGATTTTTTTTAACACATTAACGCACTGCATTAATTTTTTAATGCATTAATTAACATGTTATTAATGCACCCAGGCCCGTCGAGAGGGAGAGTAGGGGGGGAGTTACCTGCAGGGCCCTGCGACGTTTGGGGGCTCCGCTTGCAGAATATAGAAAGTTAGAAAGCAAATAGAAACACATTTTTCAACAATAACTGACGTCATTGCTAGCATAGAAATCTATTACCCTGTCATCTAAATAATATTTATTTACAGTAGTGATGGAGCAGCAACTACAGTTTAGTTACTTGAATTTATTCGATTATCAAATGACTGCAGTTAAAAGGAATATTGGAACATTTGCTTTGCAGAATTTAGTAAATGAAATAAATTTACACATGTGCGTTAATTTTTTTAATGTGCATTAATTTTTTTAATGTGCGTTAATTTATTAATGCATTAACGCGTTAACTTACGCATTAATTTGACAGGTGTGATAATTATGTTAGTCAAGAGTTGAAGCTACGTGTGCACGTATTGTATAAGGTCACCTGTGTCATTTTTTGTGCTGAGTGTAAAGATGTGACATGCACCGCTATATTTCAAATGTACAAAACCACTCTGAACTACACCAAGGCAATCGTGTTGATTTAATTGATCACTTGACCGGTGGTAATATTGATTATCAGCCATTACGTTATGCAGTGGCTTCTGTCCCACCAAATGCAGAATTGAAATCGGGCGCAAGTCCCCTCTCATAACTTTTGGGCTCAAATTTCCCCCACTTCTACGTTCAAGGCCCCCTCCCCTCCCACTTTTGGGCTTCTTACTTTCTCTGACTCTCTCTCCTCTTTTTTCCTTCCTTTTTTCTCCTTACTGCTTTTTCTTAAGCTTTATCTCCCCCATTCTGTCCAAGTGTAGACTGCCCGGTGAAAAATAGGGGGAAGTTTTGTTAAAGGTGTTGATTGCTAAGTAAAAATAAGAGGGGAGTTTTGATCCACACCCTTAACAAAACTTCTGTACTTATTTTTCACTAGGCACAAGCTGCGCTCAACGGGTGTTGGGATATAAGCCTCTGACGCTATGGTGCTCAGCGTAATTGATTGCCTTTGTCATTGTCACGAACCAAACAAGTTGCACGAACTGCTGCAACAGTGCATCATTTCTTTTACTTGTGTGTATATTTATTTGCTGTTGTATTAATCATTGTACGCTTGAGGTAGAAAAATGTTTGAATATTCATGAAATTATTTGCCTGATTTCAGAACACACTGCTCTAAGACGATGGTGTCGCTCACTCCAAACATTGTATGGGCATCATAGTTAGGGACAGTAGAAAATCACGGAAAGCGTGATTTTGGCAAATGCCATGTTTTTCGCCAAAATACAGTGATTTTGCGTTTTTCACTAGAATTTTTGTTTTAATCAACGTAATTTGAAGTTTATTGCATGATTTCAGCACAAGAATATTCACATTTGCCTCTGCTACCAAAGTCCTCCTCGTGCTTTGTTACTCACATGCTCAATATGTGAACATGACGTTATCATTGAAATGTATTTTAATGCTCTGCAGCGACAAAATTTTACAGTTGAAAACCTTGCACTGCTTGTAATGATGGTTGTCAATGCTAGATGTTGAGTTTTATAGACTCTACTTTGTGTCTCAAAAACGTCACACTTGGTATTGTCTATATCTTTGCCGATTATTAACCGATTTTCAAAATTCTTTCACTGGCACACTCTCTACACAGTTGGCAATAAAGCAGTTATTGAGTATCTTTCCGCTCTTTAGCTGTGTCGCTACACTACGTTGTGAAATTTAAATGCAAGAAAAACTAAAAATAACAGCTAAAAAGCATGTTGAAAAATAAAAGACACTTCAGCCCAAGCTCGCAATGAATGACCTGTACGATGCTACACTGTTAAACCTATCTTTCTACATATCTAGCGAGTTCAACAATGTGTTTGTTTGTTTGACCAGAAACAAACACGTTGTTTGTTTCTGGTCTATTTTATTTACATGTAGTAAGCCTACCATTTCATGCACAGTGGTGTGTGGTCACGTTCTCTTTCATACAGGGTGGTCCAAAAAAACGGCACAAAGTTAATGACCATAATTTTGCAACCGTATGTCATAGACTCATGTGGTTTTCAGCAAAATGTTCCGAAAGAAATTCTTTACATGACTAAGGTCAGTATTTGAATACAGCAGTTAAATATTCTTTGTTTTTGCTGCTTGCAATTGAACTATGCAAAAACAGTATTACCCTTGACACTGCGGTCCATAAAAATGTGCCACTTTTATTTTTCCAGTAGCTCCATGAAACATTGGCCGATTTTAATAATTTTGGCATGCTACATTAAAAAGAAACTTGACGTGAATGTATGTAGTTTTGGCCACCTCATCTTGAGGTTGTCACTACACTACCTTGTGAAATGCAGAAGTCGTAGTTTGACCATTGACAACAATGAATTCATACTGGGCAGTGCATGTGTCAGCTCGGAAAATTACTGAGACCACGAAATCATTGAAAAGCTGTTGCTTCTTCTTTGTTTTAAAATTCTAAGTTGACAAACTGAAATGATACATCAACAGCAAGTGGGCCGCTTGAGTCGTGCAGTTAGCGAACGTGCTGTTGGCAAATCGTGTCAACGTCTATCGCTTGCGTTTGTGCTGCAGAAGGACATTTTGAGCACATGCTGAAATGAAGATAATCTGATGTCACGTGTGAATTTTTGAGTGATAATAATTGCTAATTGCATTTGTCACTATTCAGTTAATAATTTCTGAGCCGATGCATACGCTACCCGGTAGGAATTCATTGTTGTCAATGGCCAAACTGCGACTTCTGCATTTCACACGGTAGTGTAACAACAACATTAAAGTGAGGTAGCCAAAACTACAAACCTTTGCGTCAAGTTTCTCCTTAATGTTGCATGCCAAAAATTATTAAAGTCAGCCAATGTTTCACGGAGCTATTCATAAAATAATAGTGGCATGTTTTTATGGACCATAATACGTTGAAGGTAATACTGTTTTCTATAGTTCACTTGCCAGCGGCAAAACAAAGAATATTTAATTGCTGTATTTAAACACTGACTTTAGTCATGTAAAGAATTTCTTTCAGAACATTTTGCTGAAAACCGCATGACTCTGTGATGTACGGTTGCAAAATTATG
>Ga0056128_1005561_pt1 | contig 15853 bp, 12 predicted proteins | sample WorMetLIZISLAND2_FD_71113 | JGI IMG/M metagenome (GOLD analysis project Ga0056128, IMG submission 71113) | Marine gutless worms symbiont microbial communities from Max Planck institute for Marine Microbiology, Germany - Olavius geniculatus... ...
AAAATTTGGTGACGATCGGTTCAGGGGTTTTTGGTTGGCTGAGGGTCAAAGTTTGCATTTTCCCATATACTTTGAAGGTCGTCCTTACAACACTCACACTACCGTGTGAGTGTGATAATGACGCGTGATATAAAGTCTAAATTGTGTTCACATCCATATAGAAAACTCGCGGAAAACGAGCGAAACTCTGCAGAAGGTCGAGGTGCCGATAGTGTCTCGGGAAGAATGTCGTAAAATGTACGCCACGATCAACGTGACTGAGAACATGATGTGTGCCGGCCACCGCGAAGGCGGCAAGGACGCGTGTGGGGGCGACTCCGGCGGTCCGCTCGTCTGCCGAGATGCTGAAACGCGTTGGTGGCAGTACGGCGTTGTCAGTTTTGGGGATGGTTGTGCCAGACCTGGCTATCCCGGAATTTACACGGATGTTTTCAAATTTCTACCGTGGATTACCGAAAAAACTGAAAGTATGAATTACCATATACCTATTTAGCTCTGATTGTCGTTGTTGTGTAGTCGTTTAACAGACAGCAATATGCGTATTGCCCGTTCGTCTGTCTGTTTGTCCGTCAGTCCCTCTGTCATGTAGGGGCTTTTAACTCAAAGATATAATTAGCGTAGCATAGCCATAATTGTGTCGCGAACTATTCCCGCAGCAGGCACAAGCGGTGTGCTGCTTTTCAGACCAAAAGGTGTAAATAAGATTTCGTCAAAGTTATTACTGGTATCAGGGTTATGACTACGGGAAAGGCCGCCACATAATACAGTCGGGCCGAGATTCGACGAGGGTCAGTCAGTTACTGTAGGCCTAATGCTAAACTGGAATGTTTGTTAACTGTCGTGACGAATCGGCCACAACTTTTTTCCGCGTTGGCACTGCGTTGCAAGGGTACTTAGGGCGCGCGAGTGGCCCTGCCAGATAGGCGTACCAGCTTCATAGATAGGCTCTTCAATTATATAGGCGGCATGTATGCAACATGACAGACGAAGGGACGAACATACATACTACACTATGGATTAATAATACCAGCTAATTACAAAATCAGACAAATTTATCAAGGCAAGTAGGCCAACATGTAAATGCGGTGTAACGGCGTAGTTTACAGTGGTCTGAAAAAAGTCTTAGAAACTACATGCCAACTACTGGGTCTGGATAGTGTTGTTCTTTAAAACTGTTTCCCTACATGGACGTAACAGTGCTTATTGAGTAACATCGAACTTTCGAGTTATATTTTTTTTACTCCGCGCACGCTAAGTTTCTAACGTAGTATATGAGATCAGTGTAATATTGACCACCGACCGACGGCGACCTGCCTTCCTGGATAAGCATTCCTTGAAGAAATTCAAATGGCCATATCTCAGCAACGGATCATCCGATCCACTTCTGTTTGGTTGTAGGGTTGGGTAGTTGGGGTCAGCCAATTTAACAATGCCATTCATATTTACGGTCAACTGGCCTCGTTGCCATGGAAACGAAATTTGGGACAAAACAGGCTATAAATCGGATCGAATTTTATCCCAGCCTACCGTCGTTGTCATGGCAACAAAATTTGAGACAAAATGGGCTATAATTGAACGTGTGTAAAAAATGTGTCCCGAATTTGTAGTTGTAGTTGTAGCACTGACAGTAGTAGTAGTAAGCGTAGTAGTAGTAGTAGTAGTAGTAGTAATAGAAGTAGCAGTTAGCGTTTGCGGTGTCCACGTTTAATGTGCGCGGAGTATACATTAAATTGGTTACAATCGAAAGTATTTCTTGTTAAGATATACTTACATTTTAAACGTTGTTTATGTGTGTTACAGTCGGAGCAGCTACAGAAGTGGTAGGTCATTCCAACTTTTGTTAATTTTTTCCTTTGATAAATGATAGATTTATTTTTTTGCATTTGGTACTGTTATTGTTATGATACTTTTTGTCACCATTCATATCCGCCAAATATATTAACCAATTCCCACTTTTAACGTCACACCATGTGGAAATTTGCAATAAGGCGGTTTACTGAATTTCCCATTAAACTTTAACTACCTGCACCATTATGCAAAACGTAAACATAAACTATGAGGAATTATTGAAATCAGCATGCTAAATATGCAGATAAACTATTTGTAAAGCATTTTTATTTTATATTAACATAAAATAATGTTTATTTTAAAATACATTTTGGGTGTGTTTAAACAAAATCAGACGCCACTATTGTAAATAATAATTCAAAATGCAATGGCAACATGCCAGTAATGTAAAATGTCATAGGCCTATAGCAGTAATAGCAACTTTGAGAACTTATCGCAGTGCAAAAAGCAGTTTTGTTGCGGTTTGGACCTAACTTCTGTTGGAGATACCTGTACAACGGTAATGCTTCTAGGTTAGTGTTACCGTACATACGCTAACATAAAGGTACGGTATGTCTTAACGACTATGTAACGATGTAAAATATAAAAAAATGTAAAACGCGAAAATGTTAAAGTAAAAAATACATTAAAGTTTATGTAAAAAAAACAAATGTTTTGCTGTGTAGAATTGAATCACACGACACGGTCGGAAACAGACACCAATTCGTGAATGCTTAGGCTTAGGCTACATGTAGACACGTAGTGCTTTATCTGCCGTTGCTGCTGTGACTACTATATCTACTACTAATAGTCAAAAATGTGATTTTTTTTAGTATTCATTTAATGCATTTTAAGCTTTTCAAATTGTGGGCAACCGCAATAAGACATGAGACTGGTAATGGTTCATATGTGACAATTTTTAATTTTTGTGAAATATTTAGTTTTAGCTATTTTCACTATGTTGTATGGTAATAGTTTGAAGTGAATGCTTATACCCAATCGGGCTGATAATTTACGTGCTTTCTTTTATAAACTTACTAAAAGGTAAACGTTTAAAGTAGTTTGGCTTTGAAAAAAGTTTCGAGACCAAAAGATGTATAATTCAGTTGTTTATTACGCACAAAGCCAACGAACAATGTACACTTGTGACAACGGTCCACAAAGTGGCGTGATTTTCAACTGCCTCGTCGATATAATGCCAAATCATTTTCAGCATTTTAATTAATTATTTATAGTATGATGTGTTTATTTATTCACAAAAAATTGTTGAATAATATTGTCGGAACCTATGTGCAGTACGCGTAAATTTGAATTGTACAGTATGCGCGTTAGTTAATCTAAACATTGTGACAAAAGTACAATGTGTTGGCATAAAAAAAACAACTTGCTCACACGACAGACGATACCCTACGTTTGGAAAATGCTAAATGCATAAAACAAAGGATTAAACTCAAATACCAAAACCGTGTCACTTTTTGGCCCATTTAATACATTATTAAAATGTATATGGACGTTTTGTTGTCTGTTCCCGATTTTAATTAATTTACAACTAATAGGGCCTACTCATAGCAATTACTAATTTGATTTTGGTTTTCATTAACTCATCGTTATAGTAATTGAACGTATGTGATATGACTTTTCTGACACTGACAATGGTTTATGCTACTATTTTTATTTTTCGTAAATAATTCAGTACACAGAGCTTTCAATATGTCAGTATGATTATGCTGTAGTACGTGCTTGTAGTAAATACTGTGTTCGTACAATCTCTGTGTGTTAATCTTTTCTTAAACTTGCTAAAAGGAAAGTGATTTTAGGAAAATGGCTTATAGCGCTATGGCCTCGATAGTCGAAACAGTCTCGGCACTGTAAAATAATGTCCACGATGACTTTTATTTGACCCGATCGCAATCTATATAAACCCCACGATGGTGCACTATACCGGGTGGGACAAAAAATTCAAAAAAGTTTTTTTTCGAATTAGCTATGAATCTTTGTGATAGCATACGACGTGTAAACGGCTAAACACCAAATACACGGTGTTCCAAAAAAGCGCAGAGATCTAATTAAAAATAAAACATTATAGACCAAAATTGCAGTGAATAGTCCACACTACACTAGCCTGTGTTATACTTTTCTCTCTGGATATCTGGCATGTGTTTGTGTCTGGTCTTCTTGGCTTAGTAGTCTACCAGTTCACTGACAGGTTTCATGCTCACTGCAGTACACGCATGCTTCGATCTGCCGCTGTTGTGCCTTTGATGGGTGCTTCCTGTTTTCTGAAACTTATTTAGCAAAGAATTCAGCCATTTGTTTTTTTTCAGCTGTCCGTAATATTTGTTGTTTTTTAATTCAACGTTCTCGGGCACACGAAGCTGCAGACACGCTTCACGATTTGATGAATCACCAGCCGTAACGCACTAGAGGTGCGGTGCAATTGATGGGCGTCATATTTGTGTTCAGTTAAAGGTTAAAAAGGTTAAAGGTCGCATATAGCTCCTAATGAGCGAACCCATCTCAGAGCTACGGAGCGTCACTTGTCATGTGGGAATTCACAGTGTTACCTGCCACCCGACAGAGGTGAACACGCCCCGCCTTAACCCCAGCCAGATAGGCCGGTACTCGATTTACCTACCCCGAAGGGATGGAAGGCTGAATTGACCTAGTTATAACAAAGCAAGATCACAGAGCTAATTAGTAGCATCATTTGTGTGATAACTGTGAATAATAACTCAGGCAAAAACAGTAACAATTTTAGTAGTATCTAAGACTCAAAAATTGAAAGACGATAAGACAAAACGACGATAAGAAAGTCTACTATCAAAATACTGATAGGCGTAAGTCGAAGTTCGCTGTACTTGCTAATGTCATAAAAATCATATAAGCCGCGAATCTGTTGAGGCAAAAGGCTAGTGCTTCTTCATATTTAGAACCGTAGGCACATTGTGTGCATCCTCGTCTTTTTGCACTGGAAAGCCTAAAACTTACAAAAGCTGTTAGAGATTAGAAATTTGTATCATAGGCCAACTGCATTGAAATTCAAAAGTCTTGTAAAATGAAAACGCTTAGTGCACCCTCGCAGTAAATCATCAAATTTTGGCTACGCCTATGACTTTAAGACATTACCAGCAAATGCTTAAATTAAGCATAAAATTAACAAAAAAACGTTATAATCTGCAGCAGAATTATCAGAACCCAGGTTCTGTACCTTAGTGTTCTGCCATGATAGGTGCAAACCAAGGTCCTCGGCCGTCTGGCAAAATTTTGCGAGATCTGATCGTAACGTCTCTGTCCGTTCAGCCATTAACACGACATCATCGGCGTGATCAAGCTCTCTGTACAAGTTGTTGCCAACATGAACCCCAGCTTCTCGAGCAGTTCGTTCTATAATTTAATCAATTGCTCGGCAGAAAAGGACCCGTGCGAGGATGCACCCCTGACAGACACCGGATGATGTGGAGAAACTGTCAGACATCAATCCACCAAGACGGACCCGAGATGTTGTTCTAGTATGCAAATCTTCTATGAGCTTAAGGAATACTTGTGGCATACCTATGTCCCTGAGAGCTTTCCACAGAGCTTGCCTGTCCGCGGAATCAAAAGCGGACTTCAGGTCTACATAGGCTACATGGAGTGGGCGATCAAACTTCCGGTGTAGTTCAGATACCAGCCGTAGAGCGAGTATAGCATCCGTTGTTGACCTTCGTGCAGTGAATCCAGACTGTTGTTGTCTACGATGGTTTTTCAACAGTGGGTTAATCCTGGCTAACAGGACGTGGGACCTGTGTACCCGACTTTCGTGATTTGTGTCGGCGACTTTTCACTTTTTATGGTTTTATGATTTGTCACCGTTTGTGTTTGCGACTTTCATGATCTGTGTCCACAACTTTCCCCTCGGGGAAGTTTCGGTGAAAGTCGGCGTAATGGAATTTGGGCTTTAGACCACTAAAACGCCTGTCAGTGGTTAGCACATTTTGAGACCCGACGTCCATAGTCTTTACTTGATTCGCTAAAACCTACACACGATAAACCACCATTTTTCAACGCAGTCTCATTTGTGTATTGTAGATTACTGGTCACGAAGTTGACGCCATTTTTTATAAGCGGTGGCTGAATTTCTTGTTGATACAACGAATCGTGTTGTCGCGGTCGGTCGCCAGTACTTTTAAAAAAATACCGGTGCATAAAATAAGGGCGTTTATTATATTTCTGCAAACCGTTAATATTTTTAAAGTATCGGTTACAAACTTACTTTTTTGTCCGTAAGCTTATTGCTCACAACTCTCTGGCTGTGGCGAAGTGTATAAATGCAAGAATCGGACAAGACTCACACACAAACGTCTCGACGACGTCGTTCTTATCCGTGAAGCGCTGCTTTGTTGCTTTACTTCTCCAGTGTGAGTACATTGTTTATTTGGATACGCGTAGGCCTAAAGTGGGAATAGGCCTATAGAATGATAATGTCATGCCGGTGGATTTTGGTCTCGTGGTGATCGTCATGGCTATGCATTGTTGGCGGCCGCGATGACAAAATTAATATTCGTGCTTGGTTTTTTAGCGCCCGACAGCATATACGCACAATGTGCTATAGCGCGCATAATGCTATCTCAATGCCGTCTGTTTGTCTGTTCTTCCGGTTGTCAGTCACTGGTGGGTCAGTCAAAAACAGCGCAAGCTAGAATTACCAAATTGTCACTGTCGACTCTCTGGAAGACTCTAGTTTCAGGATCCGTAAAGCTTTTCCATACAGTTGAAAGGAGTCACTCCGTTTTGCGTTATTGGAAGAGATTGTGACAGTTAGCGTACCCTTGCTATTCAGTTATGGTCAACTTGTAATTTTTGCAATTCTAAGGTTGGTATTTTTGTGCTAGAAAAAAATGGTAGTGCGAAGACTGCGCTTTCTTGCGTCCCTTGACATCACTTTAAGCAATGCTACGATCTTGATCCGCTAAAACTAAAGCTTGCTAAATGAGAGCTTAGCTTTTATTTAGCCAGCGATGGTTAAGCCCAATTTGGTCCACATTCCCACTCGCAATTAAACCTATCAGTTTCTGCTATAAGCCTGATGTATACATTGTTATGAAATGCTTTATAACATGCGTGTGCAGATTGTTCTGTCACTTGTTACAATTTGTTTAAAGTTGTGTGCTTTTTTGTGAATACCACTGACTATAACACAACTTAAACTCATGTTGTGCTATGTACGGTACTTATCATTTCAGTTTCTTCGGGCATTGCCGGCTAATAGTCGCGGAAAACGTGGCTGTGAATCATGGGAAGACTGGCGGTATTTTCTCTGCTTCTTTGCAGCTTCTCAGTCATGCATCATTGTGATTGCTTGCCAGCACAGTACGCATTCAGTTACACTTGCTACAATAATTCTGAGACAGTTATTCTGTTTATTCTGTTTATTTATTACTTGTCCCATTGCTATAGCACAGCAAAGGACAGATTATAAAATCACTTGCGTCTGTCTGTCATTCTGTCAGTTTGTCAGTCTGTCTGTGAACACTCCTACGGCCGCAATTTTGATTCGATTCTGATGAAATTTTGCACAGTAATTCGGGGCTCGAAAAGGAATATCGAGTTTGTTTGCAATAAAAATCTGATAACTCCTTTTTTAGTTTTATCCCAATTTAAAAAAAAAAATTGCAATAGGGCCCATGGAGATTTCAAAGTGGTATATATAACTCGGTTTCCATAAAAGATAATTGCGCGATGGGTTTACATACTCCCCATTTTCGGGGTCGGGCAATCTAACGGTGTTATTTAAATTTACCCTCTTGCCATAGCAACCATTCAAAAGTTGCAAAATTTTGCATAACAGCAATGGAAAGTTCAGAGCGGTATAACTCGGTCCCCGTAACAGATAATTGTACGCTGTTTTACCCACCATCTATATTTGGGTCCGGGCTATCCGGTGGTGTCATTTAAATTACTCCCCTGCCGTACTCCGTTGCTATGCCAACAAATTTTGGGACAAAATTGACTATAACTCGGCTCTAGCAAAAGATAATTGCACACTGTTTTCACCTGCCCCTTATTTTCGGGCCTACGCTATACAATGAAGTCATGCAAAATTTCTTCCCTGAAAACCCCTGTTGTCATGGCAACCAACCGTTTTTATTCAGAAAAGCGCCAAACGCTGAAACGCAGTAGTCTATATAGCGTTGCAATGGGACAGATACCTCGTTCCGCAGAACGTATTTCTAGTTTATTTTTCAATTAAACTAAATGAACAAAAAACACTTTTGGGACATTTTTGGTAACAAATAAAACAAAATCTTAACTATCGTCAACTTCGTTGTTTCATATATCACTATGCTTCTTATGTGAATCTGATTTTTCTGAGTTTATTTAGTCTATGCGCTCGTGTTAGATTTTTAACAAACCCGCGTGGCAACGAATGCATGCAATAAACGCTGCTATACACCGTAAGATAGCAGTCCATTTAAAGTATGATTCGCTGTTTTATTCCAGGTTACCTGCTGCGGAATTTACCAGTGAAATAAGAAAATATATAGGCTGGGCTGCGGACAAGAGTTTAACGAGTCTTGTCTCTGTGACTTTTATTACGGCACAAAGACAAATTTACGTCGAACAAAGTTCAGATGCTTTGTGCAGGCAAACTGCTGATGCTGACAAGAAAAGCGAATTGGCGCGTCTGCTGCGTCGTGGGAAGAGAGATGCTTGGATGCGTAGCTATGACGACGACGATGATGATGATGACTTACGAATACAATCAATGCGGAAGCTGGTACGCAATACGTTTACAGTTAGTGTTAGTTGTAAAATTATCTAAAAGTGACGTTCATAATAAACAAACAAACAATCATTAGAAAAAAATAGCGGATAACGTGCTGGTTGAAAAATTCAAAAAACAACTGAAATTGAAATCACACAAATGTCATTCAAATCGTTGTTGCGGATTTTCTAGTTTTACATTTATTATGTTTCTCTGTGACATAACGTATTAATACGTTTACGTTGACATCGACATTCACTCTGTGGTGATATTATTCTACGCTTTTTGGCTAATTTACATTGCATAATAATTTATTTTATTGTACGAGAAACCAGCCAAATATGGTAGCAAAAAACAAAAAGCAAACGAAAAATTAAATTAGATCGTCAAATCTTTTTTTACCCTAAGCCATCTTATTTAGGCTCTCGCCGTCACCATTGGTGGCCGCTTTTGAACTTCTGGAAATGCTTGAGGGATTTTAAAACTAAAGTTTTTTAGGGAGACCGCAGTGATAATTTTATGTTTTTAAATTAACACACTCTGATGGGGCAGTAAGGTGTGACGGACAGAAAGACAGACACACAGACGCGTTTGCGATTGCTAAAACAAAGCACGTATACCGTGTTGCTTTGCGGAGGCAATGTAATAAAGTTATAAGCCACAAAGATGATCCAATTAATGTACGAAACATCCGTTTATACGCTTGTTAACGGCAACATTTAAAGACTTGCACATTGGAAACAGCAAAAATTACAAAAGGTGATATTGCTCGCATCACACTGACTGTGTTTCAATGTACTGCTGAATAATATCACCTTTTGTAATTTTTGCTGTTTTCGATGAGCAAGTCCTTAAATGTTGCCGTTAACAAGCGTATAAACTGATGTTTTTACATTAATATTTGCTGTTTTATTACTAAAAATACTGTTTTCTTACTGGTGATCAGTTACAAAGATATTGCGCTTCAGATATTTCTTACAGTAGCCAAGCCGCTTATAACTTTTACTTACTACCTAATGGCGTGACTGAACAAAGCAGACGACACTCGTCAGGCATGACGTCATCGCTGGCCTGCATTGCTGACAATACTGAACAGAATTCCTTTTATATCCACGAAATGGCCAAATAAATGAACAAACTAATATTGCACGTATCACCCGCTTAATATAGGCCCGGAAAACACTTCAACAATGCTAATTTAACTAATAGTATTATTGCAGTTATTGGATCGTTGCGTAAATTGGCCGACCACAAAAGTCTATGAAGTCGAGTCAAACTAAAATCTGAGCCCACCTCGTGGTTAACCGAGTGCTAGCCAATTATTGCAAAATTTACCATGGTAGATTTACTAAAATTATTCATTTGCTTCACACTCAAAACTCTTAGTTAGATGCAAGAATCTCGGAGATATCTCGTACATATAACGATTTATAGCCCATTTTGTTCCAAATTTCGTTGCCATGGCAATGGTGGTCAGTGGGCAAAAAATGCGATTGGCAGCATTCGCTGGCCCATCCCCAAAAACCCCTATAGACGCCAAAAAAATCTCACAGATATCTCTTACACAGACCGAGTTATAGCCCATTGTGTCCCAAACTTAAGGGACTGACCTGTAGGTGAGTTTCTAAAAAAAGGTATATGTACAACTATAAAAATTTTTGCGTATATTTCACCTATTTGCCAAGAAGCCCCCCCCTTGTGCAGATTTGCATGTAATTTTGCAGAAGGAGTCAGCTAGCCGACGTAATCAACCGTGCCAAATTTTATCTTAATCAGATCAGGGATTTTAATTCTGTGGGGGTCGAATTTTTGGGTTTCCCATAGGAAAGAGAAGTCGCCGTTAGCACATGGCTTGAACTACCGTTCAGCCTGTGATGGCATTTTGTTTTGAATAAGTTTAAATAACGAACACAGTATAATTTTTGGTTTTACATGATGCACTATTGTTTGCTCCAGCGAAATAAAAATGATGATCGATCACGGTCAACGTTCGACGACCGTGCTGCAGCTGACAAGCGAGGTATCAAATAGTTGACAACATTTCTATGTCTTTAGGACAATTATACAAAAAAGATCTGGCGGCCGACAGTAATTTTTAATAGTTGTCTGTCAATAAACTAAAAAGCTGTCAGAGACCGCCAACTTTTACCCAAAACTGTGTACCACCTCTCCACCTGGCGATTACAAAAAACGCAATGCAACATTTTTTTTCATATTTACCATGTGGCAGCACCAATTGCTATCAACATCTACTCATTTCTATAACTTGATTTATATCCAACCTTTTTCGAAAATGTTACTCAAATCCGCTTACAACATTCTTGCGATTCTTAAGTATTTTTGCCTTATCAAACAGTAGTAAAGAAATTAAAAGTCTTGTCGTTGGACCAGATGCCGATTCATTCCATATCTTACTACACTGTAAATCAAACTTGGACCATGTTTAAACTTCTCTAAAAATTTTAACCAAATCCGCTTTTATCTCCATGTGTAATTTGGCTAACAAACAGGTAAACCAACTAGCAAACAAAAATAGTAACGTTTTAGGTTTTTATTTAATTAAGTCGTCATTTTATTGAATATGTTATTTTTTTCATGTTTGACAGCAGCTGGTGTCCGACATGTGACAGACGAGTAATATATGAGATGCAAAATAGGCCTAAATTAACTATACTGTATTGTCTGCATCTACTTAAGATCGTCTGTTTACAGGCTTTACAAATAATGATGAATGCGACGGAGCGGACGGACGTTACGAACAATGCTTCACAGATTCTATAGGAATCATCAAGTCGCCTGGATATAATGGCAACCAATACGCAGACAACATCCATTATTGGTGGCTTATAAAGGCACCATCAGATGATGTAAGAATACTTGCAATTTGCTACGACTATGATTATATGTTAATAAATTAATCTACAAAACATACTCTTGTTAACGGCTACACGCAATGACTGACACTTCAAAAGCAGCAAAAATCATAAAAAAGTAATATCACTAACCAACACATTGCCGAAATATCAATGTGCTGTTGAATCATGTGTAGCGCTATTTTCCGTGCATCACATCTGATACAAAAGTGTTTTAGGCCAAAATTTCTGGACGTATTTAGAAATGTCTGACCGTTACATCTGCGTTTTGGGGCTAATTGTTTTTTAACCATTCGGCTGAATAACGTATGCAAATATTTGGAACGTTTTTGCACCATCCGGTGTACTAAAATTTTTTGGTTATATTTTACCCATTAACAGTAGCAACAGCGGCAGAAGTAACAGAGTCATTTGCAGAAGCACCTAATTATAAGCTGATTCACCACTTAGGCCTACATACTGACAATCGATCTGCGGTAGATGATCCTATCTGGCGTTTGACTTCTTTCGTGACAGTGGACGTTGCGCACAGCTGCAGCACTAGCACTAGCAGCAGCAGCAGCAGCAGGCATTTCGTCAGCAGCAGCTATAAAGTCTGCAGCAATAGCGCTGAGCGACAGAGTTTGCAGCAGCAGCAGCAGCAGCATCTGTAGCAGCAGCAACAGTAGCAGCAAAGACTGCTGGAAAGGAAGTAGGTTTTCAGTTTAAAACTTAAGTTTAAAACCGAGTTTAAAACTGAAGTTATTTTGAGCATTGGTTTGAAACCATACTTTAGAGTCCAAATTAAGATTCGGTTTAAAACGATAGTCTAAAACTTAGGTCTAAGCGAAATTTAGAGTCACCCATTGTCTGTGCGAGCAATAGTCACCGCGCGCAGTTGTCTACGCGCAGTTATCGTGCGCGCAGTTGTCGCGAGAGCAGATGTGACCGAACCATTTATGTCATATTTAATTTGTGTACGAACAGACCATAAGCATAACGATCAACGAGATGAACTTGGAAGAAGCTCCTGAGTGTGATTACGACAGCGTGACACTGTACGACGGCTCCGACGACAGAGCAACGTCGCTTGGCAAATTCTGCAACAAAGCTGTTCCCTCAGTTGTGTCATCAACCGGCTCATATGTTCTGGTGGTGTTCTCGACAGACGGCAATGTACACAAAGGCCGCTTTTCTTTAAGCTGGAAATTCACATGCACTAAAGGTTGGTTAAGTTTAATGGAAACTTGCAATGCAAATTTATGCTGAAATTTCCAAATTGTCGTGTTTGAGTCAACAAATAAATGGATGAATAAATAAAAAAGTTAGTGAATGACTAAAAGTTAACTTGTAATTGGGTGCGAACGCCTGAGCACCAAACCATATATCGGCACTGCATTAAAAATATTCGGTACGAAGACGTCGCAGTTACTGACCTATTCTTCAGGCTTTGGTGGCTAAAACAGCTAGTAGGCGGTTATTGAAATTAGGAACTGCCTGGTGGCCTGGTGTGTCGCCAAAACAAGTAATGTCGACGCTGTGATAGAATTAGCACGGTTAAAAAAAGTTTTGTTGTTATCCGCCTCCCTAGCCCACAGCCTAGAAGTATAACCACTCAGAGATCCGATAAGTTTGACTATGTGGACGTCATTGACCTTGTTGCATAACTTTTCGTTCTGGAAGGTTAGAGAACTCTATTCGTTTTAGTTCGGTGCAGTTGAATTAAGTTCTACCGTCGAATAAAAAGCAGTTCTCTGAGTGAATTCATTTAACTACTGTTGTTAGATGCCTTACAGATAAACGTTTGCAATTGAATTCGCGATGAGAAAGCGTCTGAAGATCCACTGTTTAAAGGGGGCATACCCATTCCGTCATGGCCGTCACGTGACACCAGTAAAAATTTTAGGGTTGAGCTGTAGGTGCTACAGCGCCCCGGATTTTGACTCAGCGCCCCGAGTTTAGTGTGCATAACACACTGAGTGCTGGGAAGTTGTACTGGCGATACCAGTAAGGGCCATCCGTTCAGCGAGGCTTGAGGTTGAGCACAACACACTCAGATTTTTGTGTTGATGCAGGGCACAACCCCCTTCTTTCATTAACAGGTTGGTCTCTAACACCAGGCTAACGTAAAAATACTTCCGCTTCACAGTTTGAGACATCTGCCTCCTGTGAGCGCCATCTCTGTTTTTTGATGAATTACTTGGACATTTTTTTCTTTACCAAGCTCCAATGTCGGCAGAGCATAAGGGGCTGTTTGTCGTTGATGCGCTGTTTAATTTTATGGTTTACTTGATTACTTATTTGGCATTTTTACGTATGGTTCTGGTTGTCTGTGGCTGTTATAATAGTTGCGCCTCCGCCGGTTCCAGGTCCTGGAAGCAACCCGACGTGCGGTAAGCCGATCTTTCAGCCGAAAGTGTTGTCGCATCGCATCGTCGGCGGAATCCAGGCGAAGCCGCACTCATGGCCGTGGCAGTGTTACGTCGACGAATGCGGCGGCAGCGTTATCGGCGACCGATGGATCCTTACAGCAAAGCACTGCGTGTAAGTTGAACAGAACACTGATGGAATTGTGTGCATCAAAATCCAAACTACACATTCATTTGCTGTCGATTAGTTGTACATGGAACTGCACAAATCACAATTTAAAAATTTAAACTTCAACATTACACAGTCAGCAAAGTTTTTCTTACATTGCGTAATGGTGATGCTATTGCTAGGAAAAGCCGACTGTACCGCCATGTCCGAAGCCCAGCGTCCGACTTTCAATCAGGGAGGTGGTAGATAATGGCGGTTTGGTCAGCTTTTTTAGCGATAGCTAAACTTTTTGTTATTCATAGTTAAACTTTAGCTACTTTTTTTAACTAAAATTGGTGCAAAACTTTTAGCTGAACATTTTCCTAACTACCTTAAAAAGTTAACTTAAACTTTCGACATCGACATCTCGTAAACAGTTACTAACTGGCTTTATGCATTCCCTCTAAAAGTGACCTGTAGAATTAGAATTTTATGCAGAAACCCAACAAATAAAATGACCCACAATTTAGCTCTGTAGCAATATGTTTTACTAATGTGTAGACTGTTGAAAAAGTATTTATTTAGTATGTCAAGGTTCAAAACTTTTTGAACTCTTCTCGTATACTGTGAGTTAATAATGTTTTTTTTTGCATTTGCGTGTAGTTTATCTGGGGACAATGTTTATGTCGATGTCAGATGTGGACTCCATGATAAGACGGTATATTGCATAATTGTTTTACTAAAACATACTTAGTATTTCATGCAGCATAAACTTATATTAGTCTATTTGTTGTTTTACTAAACCTAGAATTGAGACATAGTCATGTGTAGTTGCATATTTAGCAATTTTTAAACTTTTAGTTAACAAAATAAAAATTAAACGTATGCAATAGTTGCAAAACCCAAAACCTAAAACACTATCGCCTACATTTGTGATAAAACGAAAGCAACAACTAAACGAGCATTAAACGTGAAATTCTTTTAGGCTTAGCATTTTGTCCAGTTTCTTGCAACGTTTCCAGACTTACCAGCAGCGTTGTTTTGTCTTAGTTTTTGCTTTTCCTGCATACAGTTTTATTTTATTTTAGTTTTTTTGTTGCACATGTAGACCCCAATTTAGTGTATTTTTACCGGGTTGAGTTAAACTTTAATGTTTCAGAAGACTCCTAAGCAGTCGTTTGAATACGGCACAGTTATCGTACATGAAAGTATTGATATTGCCGTGATTGAACTGCCGAAACCACTGACGTTCGACGACTACGTTCAGCCAATCTGTTTGCCCAGCACATCTGTTGCCGCTAAGACCATGTGTACCGTCACAGGATGGGGACTCAGTCAAGGTACGGCCCGATCGCATTGATATCGTACGGTTCTTGTGTTGTCTTAACATTTTTTATTACGAACTCATACAATTTGTATCCAAATCATCCCACTTTTACGGCCACTGCTCCACTAGCAATACTGTAGTGCAGTGTTTTTCAACCTTTTTGTTGCCGTGGAACCCTACGCAAGCGTGAAGGTAACTCACGGAACCCCATGCATTGATCCGTGAGTATGCGAGGATGAAGCTACAGAGTGTCTGGGACTCATTTTCCTAGCAGGGCACTGAGGGCAGAGCCGTCATGAAAACGACAAAGCAGACAAAGATGACCAATATAAAATTTGACCGCATTAGTAGGTAGCAGTATGTTATTGTATTTAACCAAACACGACGGGCGAGGCGGTCGTCGACGACCGCTTAGCACCGCCACCAACCCAGAAAATTTATCACGTGGACGCCCTTGGAAAAAACAGGCCTACGTGTCTTTTTAATTTTCCTTAGCTGAGTTTTTACAAAATTAAACTAGAAATTTGGGGCAAAGCCCAACGTGAGTCCGCCCGGCGCCCTAAGTCCGATTGGGGGAAATTAGAG
>Ga0056128_1005564_pt1 | contig 15848 bp, 11 predicted proteins | sample WorMetLIZISLAND2_FD_71113 | JGI IMG/M metagenome (GOLD analysis project Ga0056128, IMG submission 71113) | Marine gutless worms symbiont microbial communities from Max Planck institute for Marine Microbiology, Germany - Olavius geniculatus... ...
CTAGTACTAGTACTAGTAGTACTGGTAGTGGTGGTGGTGCTGGTGGTAGAGGTGGTAGTGGAAGTCGTGGATGTAGTGGTGATAGATGTGGTGCTAGCGGTTGTCGCCGTAACAACGCAGCTACGTTCCAGCACAAGTTGTGTCACGTTCTCCAGGAAAAAGAGGTTGTCCTGGCGAAGATTGTAGGGGTCGAAGTGCAGCCAGCAGGCGTCAGCGTTGGCGTCGTAGTCGACGGCGACGCACTGGACAAGTCGTGAGCAGAAATCCAGACAGGCGCTCGAAGTGCTGTACTGGCGAAATCTCACGGCTGACAGTGCGTTCTGGTCCGCGTAGCGCGTCCAGCGAGGACATCCTACAGCACACGCAATACGCAACAAACACAGCGTATTAGGTCTGATAGTACCAGTCTTCAATTTTGTTCACTTATTTTTACGCCTACTGCAGCTGCAAGTTTTGAGATTGTAAAGCGCTTCTGACCACGAGTATCTCATCCCAACAGCGCAATAGCAAGTACCGGACTTTGTTTCCGATCGTTAAACGGCAAACTTCCGTCTCAACTAGCTGAAAATGCGTTGCTAGCCAGGTGCACTTTTAGCTCAACGCTCCTTACTTTTGTCACAGTCTGCCACTGACAGCCACTTAACGTACGAACTTCATCGTCTACGGACACTTTACGACGACATCTAAAGACTTGTCGTTTCTCACACTCTCACCGCCATCAAAAATGACGCTTGCGCCCACGACTCGAGTCGCTGTCGACACATAGCGCGCTACAACGTGCCAGTTATGGGGTGTTTACACGATCCAGCAAACGTCCAGCATTAGCACGTGTATTTTGAATACATTTGCTGGAAGTTTGTTGGACGTTTGCTGGATCGTGTAAACACCCTATTACTTTTTACTTACACAGTGTATGTAGCCTACATGAACGTCGCAACCACCGTGAAACTGAGGAGCACCGAGCATACAGCAATATTCTGATAATTCCACAACACACTATTACGTACTCAAACTAATTTAGTATCAGGAGATGAACCGGTTTAGCGAAAACTTTATTACTTCGGTTTGTTGCAGATTTGGTGTACAGATGGACATTAAAAATTAAAGACCTAGAACATATCCACCGCATCCCAGCATGCTAAAGCTGTACAAACTGTAAGTGGTACGACTTGTGGTCTGACAAATCCACGCAAATCGCAGTAGTGGAAACTGGGCCCTACCGATGACGGTGCATGATCGGTCGAGAATGAACTGCGAGATGCCGGGGATGTGGAACGTGTTGTCATCATCCAAACTGCTGATGTCGGTGTGTATCCAGCACGGCGTCGCAGACGTGTCGAAGTCGACGGCCACACACAGCGCATTGCTGACACAATAGCTCAGACAGTCAGCGAGTGTCGTGAACTGGTCCATGTTAACGGCGTAGATGCTGTTCTGTTCGGTGAAACCAGACCACGCGACGCACACCGCTGAACACGGTCAAACCACACGCAGACCATTCCAAACAAACACTTGCACCCGTATCAACAGCAAAAAATTAAACAGACTGGCGACACAGAAACTCAAATTACTGTAATAAACTGCCTGCAAAAATGCATGCACACACATAAGCATAGGCCTAATACTAACTAGCAAAAGAATCACACACACTGACACAACTTTCTACACGGTGTTTCATAAAAAGGAACCCTTTTCTTTCTGTCATAATTCAGTCAAATAATGATCAATTTACACGAAATTTTTTACCAGATGTAGCGAAAGAAATATTTATTCGAAATATTAAAACAAAATATGGCTGATAGTTAAATATTCTTTGCTAGTTGTGACGTAATACTGACGTCATAGTGTGCTGCGAGTACGAACTGGCTTGTTTCAACCGGTGCTGACAGACTTGCTGAATAGCTGTCCTGCGCCGATGGCAAACTTTATCTGGTTTATTGATGACAAACTGTTGAAGTTTTAACATTGTAGCCACAAAAATGCCCAAAACGATTACTTTCACACACTTGTGGGAATAGTTTAACTTTCACACTTTTCAGCAAGACAGTGCAAAAGCACACTCCGCTTACGACATGGATGAATTTTTGGGTTGCGAAACACCTGATTTTATGCCTCCATGTTGCTAATTGCTGACATGATGAACATTTTTTATAAGTAAACCAGATAAAGTTCACCATCGAAACAGGGTAGCTACTGACAGAACCAGTTGAGACAAGCCAGTTTGTACTCACGACACATTATGACGTCAGGATTACACTACGACTAGTAAAGAACATTTAGCTAACCATCACATTTTGTTGAAATAATTTAAATTTGCATTTTTTCATCTACATCTGGTAAAAATTTTATGCAAATTGATTACCATTTGACTGAGTTATAAAAGAAACAATAAGAATGCCTTTTTATGAAACACCGTGTATATCAATTAGTTATGAACGTACCATTTCAAAACAAAAATCTGGTTTGAGCCCTAGCCAAACGAATGGGGACTATTCTACAGTTCTTAGGGCCCGCACGTGACAGCGGAGAGCAGAGACTCTTGTGGTAGTGTAATACTTGATTTAGATTGACGACAAAAATACCACTTTTCAGGGCAAAGTTTTGTCAGAAATTAGCGTCAAGACGGCTACCTGCGGATGGCGGCGTACAGTCTCTACTGAGTCTGTACTGGGTAACGCCGGGCGTTGTACGAGTGTTGGTAGGCAGCAAGTTGCTGACACTGCGATGCAACCAACAGCTCGAGTCTCGGTCCCTCCAGTCGACGCCAACACACGATGTCAGGTTCTCACACGCGGCGCGACAGCTGACGGCTGTTGCTGGGCCGGCGCGACGAGCTCCGCCTGATGAGCTCTGATCAACGTGACGCGTCCAACGAACACACACTGACACATCACCAGCGTTATCATTACTTCATTCTGTCATAACAGTAAGCCTACATCAATAACAGCACTTGATCACAAAAATATAGATAGACACCATGATCATGGTTCGAGAATTCACGTTTTACGAATGTTAAGACTAATGATAACACAAACAGTGTACGGGGGTGGTCCTAAAAAGTGACACCCCTTTGGTGTTTGAGTTTCCACGTTTTGGATCACCCGGTAGGTGTATGTTAAAACGTGTTATGTCTGATGTGGTATAAGTGTGTGAGAGAGAGAAGTTTATTTGCTATATCAGTCACAACCAATACAATAACAATTTCACACAACGGCAGGCTGCCAAAAAGGAAAACTCCATCACAGCTGGCCACCTATGAGCGAGTGTTAAATAAACATATACACTCATTCCATGCTGGCTGACGGTCGGTCGTGTGGTCTACGGTGTCGTTCTTTTGGACACGCCTGACTGCACTCGTGAGTTATTGACACATTATCCCACTGTAAAAAGCATGGTGGACGTAGATATCAAGAGTGGTATGATTTGGCTTTTTTGATGACTTACATGTGCTGCATATCTTTCACTGCAATGCCTGGAGTGTTATAACTGCCCAATGTGCCCATAATCTCACTTCCCTCAAGCGTGGCTCGGGTCTGCGTACAGCACCCATTCTCAGGCCGAACTTATCGTAAATCGCAGTTATGAAATGAATACATTTTAACACGATCGCGTATATGTGTACTGTGGTATTATGCTTCGTTACACTTGCATAATATACTGTAGACCGTGTTGAAACCTATACATAGCTCACAGTCGGAGGAGCATTGTCTGCTGATGATGAACTGGGTCGTGCCGGGAACGGCGTAGGTGTTCTCTGGCAGAAGGTCTGATGCGTTGAAGTGGAGCCAGCAGGGCGCGGCAGACGAGTCGAAGTCAACGGCCACACAGCGTGATTGACTGGCACAGTACTCCAGACAGTCGGTCAGTGTACTGTACGTCGCGGTGTTCACCGCGTTCACCGAGTTCTGCGGCGAGTAACTCGTCCATCGTATGCAGTCTGCCACGACAACAACAACATAATGCTCGTACAACACAATACTTTACCTGAAAATCTTGCAGTCTAGTCGACCGCACTAAATCGAAAAAACGCTGCAAACAATGACCGAAAAATTGGAGAAAAATAGCTTAAAAAGCTGTTGATCATAAAATCCGATTCGCAGAGTTCGACTGGGAGTGAATTCTTCAGTTATCGTTAGCGAGTACATGTACAGGGTGCGCCAAAAAATGTAAGTTATTGCACTTTGTCCATATCTTCGCTAAATATTGATCAATTTAAAAAAAATTTACTATAAGACTCGATAAAAAATTTGCTACTTAGTGGCATGACATATTATGTCGCTTGTAAAATATAAATATTCAAAAACATGCAATATCTACAGATGGTCACAAGTTTGCATGGTAAATTTTTACAGTATTCAATTTAAATGTCAAAATATGACTTATAGTAAGTGTCAAAAACTTTGGTGGATATGTTAAACATTTTTTTTCAAATGAGTTTAACGATTTTGTACGTTTTTGGATATCTATATTTTACAAGGTAATGTAGTGACATAATATGAGTAGTGTGCATGTCACTGAGTAGCAAATTTCTTTCAGAGTCTACAAGTGAAAAAATTGTGAAAATTGGTCAATATTTAGCGAATATATGGAAAAAAACAATAGCTTACTTTTTTGGCCTACCTTGTGTAGTTATTGACGAGAGACAGTTTTCATCTATTATCAACCAATTTGTCTTCTGAAAAACGTAATACCCCGTTTACACAATCATGCTGGCTCGACGAGCTGGCTATATGTTAGCTGAACGAGCCAGCTTGATGTTTGCTCGATTGTGTAAACGGGGTATTATGCCATGTAGACATACATTACACACGACAAACTTAAAAGTTTAGGTTTAATACTGTAAGCTTCTTGTTTCGAAACTGCGTGCTGCAGTTTCTATAAACCTACATTTCGATTTTAATGGAGACTTGTCGAGCAAGTAGCCCCCATTTTGTCATAACTTTAAACTTTGAGTGGATACATACACCACTGAAACAAGCGTTGAGGTACACTGAAGACATCGATCAACAATTGAAAAGAAACCGATTTGACACATCTGATTTAAAACATTGCCACTCGCCAATTAGCGAGCGAAAAAATGGAATTTTGATGCTGACTCCCCAGAAAAAAGTTGCTTTTTGTTGCTGTTGACGATGACGAGCACGCCAGAGCGGTCCTCAGAACAGAGTGCGCCATGCCAGCCCCACTCGAGGTGTACAGAGGGCGTTCAGTGACGGATCACGACGTCCAAAATGTCAATTCGAGCTTGTGTTAAAGCTAGACAGTCAAGTCTGCTGTTGCTGTAACTGGTAATAAATAAAATTGCAATAATGATGATGATGATGATGATGATGATAACGATAATGCTGCACAGTACGTACCGTTGGTGGTGCAGGCGCGGCTGATGCGGTACTGCGAGATGCCGGGTATGCTGAACGTGTTGTCATCATCCAGGTTGCTGATGTCGGTGTGTATCCAGCACGGCGTTGCGGACGTGTCGAAGTCGACGGCGACACAACGCGGATTGCTGACACAGTAGCTCAGACAGTCCGACAGTGTCGTGAACTGTTCGATCTGAACGGCGTCGACTGAGTTCTGCATGTCGAAACCACTCCAGCGCATGCATGCTAAACTCACAGCACATAAGGTAAGTATAACCGGCTTCTTGTGGGAATCCATTTCAGAATAATGGAGCGCGATCAGCCATACGAAATGACGCACTCGACACAGGTGAATGCGCCCAGCTTTAGCCCCGGACAAACAGACCGGTAATCGATTTATCTAAACTGCAGGTATGGAAGGCTAAGTTGGCTTTAGTGCATGGTTACTTACCGAGAGAGTTCACCTGTCCGCAGACAACCATCTTAGTAGTAAGCACTTAATGGCGACCCGACTAAGAGTCGAACCCACGACCTCCTGATCGTAGCCTAAGTTAAACGTTCCAAGCGTTGCACCACTAAGCCACCATCAAGCCGTGTTTACAGCACTGCTGCGTTCCTGTATCTGCACATTTGCAAAAAAGTCGGTCCAGCATTTTGACCACTCATAATTTCCTCCGTCGGATATATTCAGCTGTCTGTAGGAAAAAGTGCGACATCTTTCCCCTAATTTCTTAGCCCATTACGACGCCGTTTACCTGGCTCCGCTGATTGGCAGTCTCGATGTATGACGAACTGCGTGACGCCAGAAGTCTGGAACGTCAGGTTGGACCGGAGATTAGACGGCTCGGTGTGAACCCAGCACGGCGCGGCTGATATGTTGTAGTCGATAGCGATGCAAGGTTGGTAGCTGGCACAGAACGCCTGACAGTCGACCAGCGTTCTGTACTGGGGGTAGTAGACTGCGAACGCCGAGTGCTGGTTGTCAAACACCGTCCAGCTTACACAAGCTGCCATTAGCAGTGTAATACCAGCACAGTGATTAGCGTGATCATAATAGTACAGTGATTAAGCATCGTCATCAGCATCATAAACTGTCCAATTCCCACGTTAATTGCTGACGAGTTGAAATCGTAAAATTCGTAAAAATTTCGTGACTGGAATAATTAGGCACTAATGTATCATGTCTATAATTAAAACCATTTTTCTTCTTATAAAGTCATAATTCTGCATTATAGCTGTGGTTGTACAAAAGCGTACCTGGCAATACGGTGTGCATTTGAGTGATGACGTCACTAACAGTTGCCATAGCGACCAGAAGCGTCAGCAGCAAGTGGCCGGACATGAGGCGACTTCTCAATGACGTAAACAATGACGTCATCATCATCATCATCATCGCCATTACAATACGAGACGCCAGCGATAGTTTATCATAGCGCTGTTGCGGTCATCATCATGTACATTATGCGCAGCAAACTCTGCATTGAAACAAGTGGGCCTAAAGATCGTAAATGTAAAGTGCTCGTATTTTTAGCATCTTACAGAACTGCGCATGTCAAGCTGAATAGTGGCCGAGTAGTATCAAATAGTCCGTACTTGAGCGCTACTCACTTGACTCACAAACTCGTAACCAAAAGCGCTCTAAAATCTCGAAAGTGGCAGCTGATTGGCATTCGAGCTAATGATACCGCATTCCATTTTCAACCCCAGAGAACAATAAATCCGCTGTGCGGCCAGCAGACATACTATAGTCTAAGCAGACTTTGCGAAAATGTTTAGAAAGAAACAGGCGTGGCCCAAAAAACTCGATTCATTTTTGGCGATCAGGATCTCGATACGGATGCACTCCAATTTTTTAAAGATTTTCAGAAAAATGACGTAAAAATCCTCACCCGGTTAGTGTACTTTACCGATTGGTGTTTATTTTGTATTGCATCGCAACTGGGCCAGTGCAGTAGACAAAAGCAAACCCACTCAACAACGAACAACTATAGGCCCCTGGGATGTCGCTGTCTGCACACCTTTGTATGAGCTACTATTATAAGCTATGACAAAAATAGTTACTTCGTTGCGGTGAAGCGTATACGCAAGCGGTCCCGCACTCCAAGACCATTGAGGCTTCAAGCTGACAACAGCCAAGCAGTGAGTGAATGAAGAGCGAATTTTGCCACGCTACATATCACTCATTTATTCACCCATTCGTCTCAATTGAACATTCGTCAACTTTGACAGCTAAATATGGTATTACATGTTCGTCACTGTTGGCAATATCTGACGCTCAATGACCGAATCTGCCATGTGCACCGGTATTGCATGGGATATTCTTCACAGTCGACTTAAGGCGATCGATTTATTATGTGAATGTTCTAATAGGCAGTACTACGTGTCTTGTTCGTTCATCTGTCTCGTAGGTACGGGTTACTAACTCGAAAACAAAAGAAACATAAATAGCGAAATTGTTGCGAACTTTCTTGGGGCAGAAGTAACCGTTGCGCCAATTTTCAATTTTGAATGTCAAAGATCAACGCCACCAGAAATCAAAAACCTTAAAATGTCTCGTATCGTGCATTTAGTTTACTGTTTGTCTACATCTGAGACGCTTGACAACTAGACGAAAAAGAGCCGCATATCATGTCGACACTGCGCTTTGACATTTGTGTACTACTTTTAGCTTGTGCGTGTACTGCAACGGACTCGGTGTAAACACCGGTATACTTAAATCACCGTCGCCACGGGAACAGCTGTCATATAAACATCATCGATCATGTTGGTATGAATAACCACGTTCTCACAGTAGTGAAGTTCAACTATCAGCAGCAGTTATTATTTAGTGCTTTTTGCGGTGCAGCTTACGAACACTTTGTATGACACACTAGCCTGTGATTGCGTCTACCAGGCAATGCCGCTTAACACTTGTACTTCGTCGGGCGAGCAAACTTCAAACCCACCTTCTCGTTTAAAACTATCACCTCTGCACAGTACATTAAAGAATACGCCATCAACTTGTTCGATAGCTGTTTTACTGATGAACGTTAAGCCGATAAACGGTTCTTCGGTAATTATAATATGCAAGTAAATTTGAAAGTACAATTTTAATTGATAATTATATATTGGTGGCGATATAATTAGTCTCGCATAGGCCTAATAAACCAATGCATTTGTTTATGCATGTTGCCATATTCTCTGCTGATCGATTATGCGTATATGATAAATACACCGGCAAACGTGTCCTCTTGTTTTGCTCGTTTTTCTTTACGAATTGGTTGGCTCGTTGGGCAGTTCAACTTTGTCACATTTTACACAAAATTCGTCGTATGTTGAAGTGCGTTAAGTGCGTTAAGTTTTATACATGTGGCTTAACGAAGTTCTCTTTCTCTCGTGTCTCCCTGCAGTCGTGTCTGTCTGCAGGTGACTTAAGTTCGCCTATCTCATGGTTAGAGACGGCGCGCGACTGCGGCGTTGCTGACGACATTCTTCGTCCATCTACGCAGCGAGTTTTTGACGACGCTTCTGGATCTTCTGACCAGCAAGCGACTGAACGGCCACGATAAAATCGGCGCTGATTTCTGTTTCCTTAGCTCTCAGCCAAACACCAGTTTACACTGCGAGACCATGAATACGGGCTATAGACTATCGCAAGGTGTGCGCCTTACGCCCTATCGCCGGCATTCATTGCGGTTAGCCAGAGAGAGATGGCCAGACTGAGTTGATTTTGATGACCGGTTACATGCCGAGATCGTTTACCCGGCTACCGACAGTCGCCCATCCAAGTAGTAACTGGGCTCTGCGTCGATTAACTTTGTTGATCATTTAACCACTACAATAAATTGTCGGGCAAAGCTCAAAAACATTCATAGATGGATAACTTGATCAGTTAAATGCGCGAAGGTAACACGGCAAGAAATTTGCCACAATTAATTTAAGCCCAGCCCGATTTCCCACTGTCTATACAACTACATCGTGACTCAAAAATAAACCACTTAAATTTTTTTTAAATAGCTCCGGGAAACATTGGCAGATTTTAGTAATTTTTGGCATGCATCAACCGCATTGCAAAAAATTTGAAGTAGGCCTAAATGACTGCAGTTTTGCCCACCTCACCAATACTGTCGCCAAAGTGAGGTGGGCAATATTACATGCGTTTGCGTCAAGCTTTTTCTTGATGCTGCATGCCAAAATAAAAGGTCGGCGAATGTTTCACGGCGATATTTAAAAAATAAAAGTGGCTTGTTTTTGATACACGGTGTACAATGATTGATGCTGAATGAGGCTGTAAACTGTCATGACACCGGGAAGACCAAGTTGTGACTTATCTACCAGATGATGAAACTTCTTTATCATCGAGTTTAGTGAATCGCTTCTTGTCTGCATTTCCGTGAGTTTTTCCCTCTTCTTCAGGCTGTTGATCCCTCGGGTGAGGAATCAGCCACACGGGTTCTCCGTCTCCACCCAGCTCCATTCTTCACATTTCCGCACTGCATTATAGCACTGATGTTTTCGCGAGTGACACGCGTTAAATACACAGGCGAACGTGTCCTCAACTTATTCGGTGTTTGTTGCGTTTATCTTCTTCATACACGAATGTTAAAATTACCAGCAACGACTATCTGACATTTACAGAGCAAAGACTTTAAAATACGCTCGTAACTAGCATTACTGAAAATTAGATGCTACACTATGTACTGCAATAAACTACAAGAAATTTGAGCTAATGCTCACAAGACGCGCGAAAGCCTATAGCAGTTCCGGTTCAGTATATTAGCTGAAAATTGGGGTGTTCACGCTAAGTTAATATACAAATACCAAATTCTCTATCTAGATCGCATAACGATAGTTCCGTGCAGCCGATGGTAAAAATTTGGTAATCCTAGCTTGCACCGCTTTTTACTGATTCACAACTGTGACTGACGGACAGACAGACAGACAGACGGACAGAAGTGCGATGGCTAAGACGCGATGAAACGCGCGTAAAAATATAACAACTCAATCAATGCAGTCAATCAGCGTTAGTTAGTGCTGGGCGTTGTAAACCGATTCCCGAGGTGGCAGCACCATCGAACAAAATGTAACAAATTACACTCTAAATTATGCAAACCGTTTCACCAAATACTGTGCATCAGAAATGTACTGAATAATAAATTATTGTGCTCACAATACAACGAAATCGTAGAACGAAAATCTGTCGCTTTTGAGTTAGATTTGCGGGAATTTGGGATAAAATACAACACATTTATTACAGTCATGCCGAAGTGCACATAATGATAGTACCATGGCGCCTCCTTGTGAATGATACAGACTTGTGTCGCAGCCGAAAATCGCAAAAAAACATTAATAAAATTCCCTATTTTGGCGTTCAAGGTTATTGAATTCGGCGGCAATCGAGAGCCAGTATACGACTTTCTATAAGTGATTAATAGTAATCTAGGCCTTATCTCGCACCGGCCAAAAATCGCAAACTTTGCCCACCCCCTCTCATTTAGGGCCCTCGTTCGGGGTGACCCCCTTCGAATTTATGGAAAAGCTTTACGGTTCCTGAAACTAGAGTCTTCCAGGCAGCCGACGGTGAAGATTTAGTGATTCTAGTTTGCACTGTTTTTGACTGATCCACCCGTGTGACAGACGGACAGACGGACGGACGGACGGACAGAATTGCGATGGCTAAGACGCGCTGAAAGCAATGGCTGCTTTCGCGCGTAAAGATCAACAGTAGTTACCATGCAGTAATGGCAGCGCATAATACCTAACCAGAGAATCCGTTAATTAAAGCAGACTGTTCATAGCTGCTGTCACGGAACAAAATTCTTGCATGCCTGCACCGTCAGTTACGCGTAGACTGTACAATGCTGTTGAGCAGGCAATACGATGCTCGCCAGACGTTTTTATTCGGCTTATAATGCGTGCATTCTCACACTGTTGTGCTTTTATCTGGCGTTCTGCTTGACAAATCATGTCTCGTATGACTTAATACGATATTATATTTGCAGCCTTGCAGGTTATTCTATGCACTGGACCACGTCATGCAATGAAATTACTAGTTTGTTTTGGTCTAATTTTGCCTCGAGCTGACGGTAGTAAATTAGGCCAGAGCATCGAGACACTGTAACACTGCCCTGCAGTATGGTTTCATTCGTATTTAAAACCAATTTCATAGCCGTCATGTGTCAACTTAGCAGACTAGCAGTGTAATAACAACCCATTTGTAACGGAATGCGGTTTTATTATGCAGTGTCGTCATTAGTTTATTTTGCATTTATTTATATATTTATTTTTACAGCATATCTGAAGCAACAGAGTCGGGCTTAGTGATAACGCATTGGTATGGATCAAAAGATCATCTACGTTGAGTTGGTTTGGTATTTAGATGCGTGACCGTCTGCGAATGGTATAAAACTAGCCACAGACGTCAACTCAGCCTGGCCATCCCTTCCTGGATAGGCGCAATGAGTACCCGCAAAAGCTGGGACGTAAACAGGCACACCGCGCGATGCAATATCTCCATATCCGTGGTTTCTCAGCGTAATTAAGCCGATCAGATGGACACCAGCACCGCGCTATGAGTCGTGATACTTCAGTTTTTCACTTTGCCTGCGCATGTCACGCCACAGTCGTTGCATAATGCTTAGTCAGTCAAACCAGACAAGCCAGTGCGTCTGCGAGCATTCAGGCGTGGTGTGTGGGCTGCCATGCAACAGCTGCCTAAGCTGTTCGATGCGTGTCCCCCTAAACACAGGTCTGTAGACTTCAGTCATTCAGTGCTTTATGTTCCCCACATTTTGTCACGTTTTGCACTACCTCTCCGTCTTCAAAACAAACTCGTCACCATGGTAGGGCCTATTCTTCACGTTAGCAGTATGCGAAATGCAAAGATACGAACATTTTTACGGCGAATTTAAAGATTTATCAATTCGCTTAAGAAGAGTTGCACTTGAGAAGATCTAGAAAAAATGTTGTTGGTTTATCGGATCGTAAAATATCATTGCGCATTGATACCAACAGTAACAGCTCGAGGCACGGTGTGTCGTCAGGTTTACAAACAGGTGCTCTAGCTGGCCGTTTGGCACTCTGTCTGTCTGCGTGTGATCCAACGGCGTCGTGGTGTAAAAAGTAGCCGGGGGCAGAAAATTGCAATTTCCAATAAACACTCCACATTTCCGACAGGGAGGATTATGAGTACTCAAAATGTTAATTTTTACCTTAACTTTCTCCAAAATTGGGCTTTTTGAGCTCCAAGTTTTGTATTTTTGGACGAAAATTGTGCGACATAAATTTTTCGACAGTCCGAAATTCAGGGGGATTTCCCCCACCGCTCTACGGTCCGGCCACGTCGCCACTGGTGTGGTGTGATGTCTCAGTGCATGCCTTGACTTCGATGATAATTGCAGCGGTCATCTCATCTCATGGCCTCCAGTTATTTACGAAACCTACGCCAACTGCTATATTTAACGCAATTACTGTGTACACGAGTGGTGGGTTAACGTACAGTACTTTGCTGTTCAACGACTGTCTAAGATTAAAAATACATCTCAACCAAAAAATAGGTTATTTCAGTTCACTGAAAGTGAAATTTAAATTGACCAAACCAAAGACCTGGAATAGAAACTAAAATATGGCTTATAAAATCCTGCTGCATGGAACCGACTTCCAGAAACTATCCACCTGCAGTCATAATACACAAACACTGTGTACAATCGAACGTTAAACCAAAATGATGATGACGATGCCGGTGATGACAATATTATTACTGAAACTAAAACTAAAACCAAAAATAAAATATCTATGTCATAAATCTCTTCCACAATATACTGTAAGGATGGTGTTTACGAGACATGACTGATTTTGGACTTAAAAGTGAGAATAAGTCCATTTTCGAAATTTTGGTGTTTTTTTCAAGTTTGAGTATGTTAATGTAGTGGCGGTTCCCATAACCTAAAAACCATATGACATGAGGTGAGTGAGTCACTCTACAACGTATTGCAAGAACGTGTATAAACGCTACAAATTGACAACAACGTTACAAATATCAAGTTGTATTTAATGGTAAAACGTTATTTCACGTGATAACACATTTCACCTTAATTAATCTCTTCACTTGCGTTTGTCATATATATTACGGTGTGCTGTAAGAAAAGTTCATTACGCTATTTGTCACTTGATCTGGTAGACATTAAATTGTGCTTCTTTTTACCTCAATATTTGAAATATTTTATTGCTATAATTACATATTTCATATTACATATTCTGCTCACCATATAGCATCTCTGCAACTGCATTGCTATTCTGATCTGTTTTATGTTATCTGTTACCGACACCATTAACGCAACGAACCTATATACAATACTGGTCAGAATTATTGCACCAACCACATTTTACTTGTAGTAGTAACAGTTGTAGTAGTAGTTGCTGTAGTAGCTGCATAGTTGTAGTAGTACAATAACTTCAACTAAAACAACCACTACAACTAAAAAAATCTGAATGGCGCAATAATTAATGGCCAGTACTCTGTGGACGTTGTATATGCAGTATATGCAGGTCCATTCAGTAGACGAACGGGTGTCTGACGTAGTGTCGTTGGCTAGCTCGCTGTATCATCGCTGCGTCAATGTCACACTGTCTGGCAGGCATACTCTGCAGCGAGTCTTCGAGACACAGGTTCTCGGACGTCAGCTCCGAGTGTATAATGTAGTCTCCACGGACTTGCTGCGGTGGTCTGACGTTGTGGAAGTACGTGGCACTCGAGCGGTACAAAGGACGTGCGGGCTCTGGAGCGATGTGGCTGTACTGATGACGCGGCTGTACGTACTGACTGTATGCCGGACGCGCCGCCATGCACGGCTTTCTATGTACATAAACATCGACTGTAACTTAATGTAGTCTCATTAGAATGTGGGTGGCGCTTATGCTATAATAATGCTAGGCTTCATGCCTAAAAATCTACTACTGTCGACCAACATGATTTCCATTCGAGTACATTTTGATATACATAATTATATGCTGTGTCTCAAAAAACATCCCCGACATTTTTGACTGTAACTTGAAAACCAACTACCAGATTTTGATAATTTTTGTTATCAATATTCCTGGCACAACTTGCCATCAAATAGCCGTTTAGTTTCCCACCTCACCCAATGTATGCTTCTGCACTACCTAGGGAAAAAAGATCAAGCGAAATATGTGTTGAAATAAACACAAAACCTGAAAAAAACATCCCCGTCATTATCAATCGTAACTAAAAGAAAGATTAGCAGATTTTAATAATTTTTAGTAAAAAATATTTCCGATAAAACTGGCTATTAAATAAGTGTTTTAATTTCCATCTCACTTAACGTCTGCTGTTACACTACATGGGAAAAGCAGACCAAGCATAATATGTGTTAAAATGAATGAAAAAACGTCAATAAATGCCATCTATCCTAAGCTGTGGGCCCCAACAGCCGGAGTATTGCAAGGTTTGACTGTCATGCAGCAGTGTGTCTACCAGATAAAGTTTAGGAATGTTTGTGAAGTCAAGAAACGACTGGTACAGCCTGGATTGGTCTGGAGCAGAACTTTGTTGATACTGCTGTCAATGAATAGAGAAAGCGTCTCCTTGCCTGTGTTCGCATGGTGGGCCAACACTTCAAGCAATTATAATGTAGGCAGTTGAAAAATGGACAACTAAATGAGATGTCAGCCAAAGTGTTAAGAATGCGAACAAAATGTGTTTTACACGTTACGTTAATTAAGCAATCATATTGCATTGGATAAAAGTGATATTTCGCTGGTTTTGCTTTACATAGGTAGTGCAGAAACAAACGGTGGGTGAGATGGGAAAATGAATGGTCATTTAATGGCAAGTTGTGTCAGAAATATTAGCACCAAAAATTATCAAAATCTGATAATTGGTTTTCAAGTCACAGTCGAAAATGTCGGGGATGTTTTTTGAGACACAGTGTATAGCAGCTTAACTGTGGGAAATAGTAACGTTTCTTTACCCTCAGACACCAAAATCGTTGGCGGCTGATGCTTTGCCCCAGACTTAGCTGTGGAGCTTACGGCGTTTTCCAAAAAAACCCCTAGCTGAATTAATAAAAGAGGGGGAAAGAGAAAAAACTAGAAATTTGGGGCAAAGCCCAACGTGAGTCCGCCCGGTGCCCTAAGTCCGACTGATGGAAATTAAGGGGGGGGGGTAAAATTTCCCTGGCATGAAAGTCACGTGGCCCGAACTCAAATGCATTGGTATACGCCGAACGCGCATTGTCGACTTAGGGTAGGTCAGCATGAGCGCTTATAACTTGGTTCGTCGTGGACCGAATTTCACAAATTTTTTTCTTTTCAACGCCGAAAACATCGCTCTCGTCAACGCCGTTTAGATTTTGTCGCCATCTTTATCGTTTCCAGAGATATTCGCGGTCAAACTCGAAAGTTGTCGTAAAACGTACTAAATTTTGGACGTTTTTTGCCCTCCCAAATTTTAAGGGGGCGGTACCCCCAAATTTCGTACTTGCGTTAACA
>Ga0056128_1005565_pt1 | contig 15846 bp, 11 predicted proteins | sample WorMetLIZISLAND2_FD_71113 | JGI IMG/M metagenome (GOLD analysis project Ga0056128, IMG submission 71113) | Marine gutless worms symbiont microbial communities from Max Planck institute for Marine Microbiology, Germany - Olavius geniculatus... ...
AAAACAGTTTCGACCAGATGCCATTGCACCACTGTGACGCTGTGTGATCCCAGATGGCTCCTTGTTAACAAATAAATTACCTGCAATACGCAGTAATAAATGGTGCTAGATAGCACCTTTTGGGGTGCCAAATCCCTGTCCAAAAACGTCAACACAAATGGTGCCATATGGCACCTCCGTATGAAGGTGCTTAAGGTGACAAGTCTCAGGGTGCCGCGTGGCACCCTCGCGTAAGGGTGCCATGATGGCACCCCTGAGGGTGCCTAGTGGCACCTTCACGTGAGGGTTGGCACCCCCACACAGGGGTGCCAATTGGCACCTTTGGGGGTGTCGTTTTTTGGACAAGGATTTGGCACCCCAAATGGTGCCATCTGGCACGATCTGTTCTTAGCATGTACAGTGCGAGCTTGACCACGCATGTGAGTTGTACATTCCCGACCATATAACAAAAAGCCCAGCTGCCGCTAAGTTGGGTCTACCATGTACGTTATTGTTATGCTACGTCTGCGCGCAGCGCACCTACCTTAGTAAACCTATTGATGCATTCTTGTTCTTTATAGGCTTACGGGCCGTCGACAGCTAGCTTGTTTTTATGACCTTGACCTTGACCTTGATTTATTTCGCATCCAAGTGTACACATTGAACGACACTCCCGCGCCACTCGTGTGTGTTAATATTTGTCATCTCTTCTTCTTCCCAGGTCAATCCCATGTTTTGTATGTTTTTGTTGACTGTGCTCCCCCAGTTTGCTTTTGGTCCACATGGTCTTCTCATATATCCTAGTACCTGCCAGTACCTCTTTTGTATAGGCACATCAATATGTCTACCTTAGTACCTACGCCATCATACCATAACATGGTACAGCAGTCACGGTGTGCAGTGTATGCAAGGCTTTTGATACACGTACATTTGCGTGCAACGCCCACACAATGTGTCATTCTATGCCTATTTATTTGTTTATGGGCTGTATACAATGCCTAAGTTGCTGATGTTGCTTTGTAACTGCTAAGTTATAGCTGCACATATTTTTATTCTTATTCTTAGCCGTATTATAATGATAATATGATGCGTATTATGACCACAATATATCGCATCATAATACGATGTATTATGATCGTATAATGATGATTAGAATGCTGGCGATTTAAAATATTAAATACCTCCCGGTGTTTATCGAAATAACTTTGATGTCGTCGTACGTTATCTAGTTCTTGCGCTGCGTCTCCACCTACTTTTTTTCGAAATGTTTAATCATAAAGTGTTTGTCATGGTTTTTTAAGTTGTAAAATATTATCGGCAAATAATATTTATTCTGGTCACTGTCATTATGCTCAGCATCCTTTCCTCCTTTTTATCATAATCAAATTCGTCTCCATCGTCATTCTTGGCATAGTGATCATTATCATCATCGTCTTTGTCGTCACTGTGTTGCTTGTTTCGTCGTACGCGTTTGATGCGTCTGCTAATGGCTTTATTTTTTTGTTGTTTTTACGCGCGAAAGCAAAATGCTTCGCGCGTTTTTGCCATCGTCTGGGCGTCTGTCTGCCCGTCTGTCTGTGCGTCTGTCACACTTGTAAATTGTATCAAAACGGTGCGAGCTAGGATTACGAAATCTTTACTGCGAGTTGCCCCATGGTCTCTAGTTTTTCGCGACAAAATTTCGTGCCACTGGGTGCAGGGGTTCCCATCGAACGAGGGCGTCGAAGAGAGGTACCCCCTAAAACAACGTCATTTTGCCGTTATTGGCTCTAATAATGTGAAAACGGTTGCAGATAAGCAAATACATGCTGCTTATTATAACAAACACTGGTGACAGGCTTTTTGAATTTATTAACATCGATAACCTTGAACGACCTTAAACCCCTCAAAAAAGGTTTTAATGAATTTTTTTGCAGTTTTTGGATGCAGCTCACATTTCAGCACTGAATTGCGACAAAATGGCTGCAGATAAACTAAGACAACCTGCATATGAAATTTTCAGCATTCAACGTAGATGTTAGCAGTTCAAGTTTCGACCCTTTAGGTTTAAGGAGGCCGGTGCAGGCGGGCGTCAAAGACAGCCACCCCTCCCCCTTAAAAAAGTGGTTATTTTACCGCAATTATCTTGTGTAGCGTTAACACGGTTGCAGATAGGCACAAACATGCGGCTTATCGTAACAAGCACTGGTAAGAAGCTTTTAAAATTTATTAACATCGATGACCTTGAGTAACCTTAAACCTTTCCAAAAGGGGTTTTAGTGAATTTTTGGCACAATTTTGCGCTGTGACGCGCATTTTAAGAGTGAATTGCGCCAAAATGGCTGGAGATAGACCAAGACAATTTACACATGATACTTTCAGCATGAAATTTAGATTTTAACAGTCCAAGTCCGGACCCTCTAGATTTAAGCAGGCCTGTGCACGTGGGTATCAACGAGAAGTAGCCCTGTAAAAAGTGGTTATTTATACTCTGTTGGCTTAACTAGCGTGTAAATGGTTGCATATAGGCACAGCCATGCCGCTTATCATAATAAGCACTGATGAAAAGCTTTTTGCGAATGTCAACATCGATAACCTTGAATGACCTTGAACCCTAAAAATATTGATTTAACGTAATTTTTTGGCGATTTTTGGCTGCAAAAGAGTGAATTTTGACGAAATGGATAGAAATAGACTAAGATTTCCTGCAAACAGGAACTGCTATAGGCTTTCGCGCGTTTCGGAGGCTTTGCTCAAATTACTTGTTTGTTAATGCTGTTGCTGCTACGGTTGCTGCCATTGTTGCTGTCGCCGTTGTCGTCGTCGACATCCATGGCGTTGTCGTTATTGTTGTCACTGACAATGGCTTTCTTGTTCTTTTTTGGCTGTTTTGTTGCTGCTGCTTGTCGTCGGCGGCGTCGTTTGGTGGTAGTCATCTTGAGCTAAAGGTTGCATCGGTTGCAAGCCGCAAACAGGAATTCTTCGCTAGTGTGACAATGGTGCCGGCAGTTTCATTTGTTGGCCGTAAATAACTGCCCACGATTGACACATGACTCCGTCTCGTCGTAGGTGATTTGCTGATAAGGGGTCAAAGGCAGCATTTTCACTTTATTGGCGATGATGTTTCCGATAACTTGAATTTCCGACATGACATGCTCATAGAACTTTTCTATAACATTATCTCAGCTATACACTGTTAATGCCTTCTGGTGCTGCTCTAATAGAATCACACGGTGACCGGCGAATCCATGAATGTTTTGTTGTGCTCGTCGACGATGCGCGTGCTGCTGCTGCCGTCGTTGCTCATGTCATCGAGCGGTTGGATAAAACATTCGAAATCAGCCATTATAATTATAAAACGAAATTCTGTTCTGCTTCTTGGGATCTTGAAACTTAACAGTGCGTTTGTCCGGATTGTTGGAATTACGATATAAGACCATTTGCGGCGGATGACGTACACACTCCGGCTAGTGACGACTAAGATTTTCGGCACTGGAAAACACGTGCAGACAACTGCAGCATACGTGACTTCAATGGTCGTAAGCCGTTCTGTTTTCAGCAGACGTGACATGTTGGTTACGCAAGTGTAGTGGCGTCGACCGGTTGTTTCATGGTCACGACGACGACGACATAAATGGCTCTTGAATAACTTTGTTAATGGAAATGGTGGGCACGCGTAACGATTGTATAATGGGACTTAGCTGCACAATAGCACTTAGCATCGACACCGGCATTGTCTGGCAATGAACGCGTGGACAATGGTGATAGAGATGATGGCATATGTGTGCATATTTTGACTCTCGTCGATGTACCGCTATATTTCTGCTGACGTCTTGGCAAAAAAGTCTTCGAATGAAACATCTGACCGGCAGTCTACGTTTGCAACGACGACAATACGGCAAATTGGCACAACGCTTACATAGCGTCGTCGTGGAGCGACAGTTGCAGTTCCGACCGTAAACGGCGGCGGCGGCGGCGGCTGCTGCATTGATAGCGCACTGGCGGTGCTAAGAATCGGACGGGTCTCGTCGTATAGACATTTATAGGCATTCGCAAGATTTGCCAAAGCGTCATCGTCGTCGGCCCAGTAAAGCTGTTGCGTGTTTTTGTAAAGCATCTTGTAGATTTGTTTTAAACTTTTCCATGGCGTTCAAACTTCGCAAGCATAGCGACGAACCGATCGACGTCACTAGCTTTTCAAGGAAAGAACGATTCCATTTTCTAAACCGTCCGCACTAGAAAATAGAAAAAAAATATGACCCATTAGGTAGGGGTGTTTAAGTGTGCCAAGTTGTGGTATATATCTCCGGAACGGCTGCACCGACATGACGACGTCGACGACAATGACGACGATGATGATATGATAATAATAATAATTGGTACGTCAAGACCACAACAGTAATAGTGTAGCCAAAATTACGTTTCCCACGTTACCGTTAAATTTCGCCATTCGGTTTCTAATAATTTTAGTTTTCTAACAATCCAAACCGCGTCCAAATCGGATTAGCAGTTCCGGAAATACTTCCTACATCTGCGCATATTTAAACACTCTTACCTAATAAGTCATACCCTTTCCTCCCTATTTTGTAGTGCGAATAGTTCAGAAAATGGAATCGTCCTTCCTTTAAATGCGAATAACGGCGATCGGTTTGTCACTATGCTTGTGGAGTCCGAACGCCATGAAAGAGTTCAATACGAATATGCTTTACAGGACACACAGCGATTGCATTGGGCCGACGACGGCAGATGTTGCGGACGCCTATGAATGGCTTTACGACAAGACCCGTCCGGTTCCTGGCACCGCTAGTGCCGTTACCGATGCAGCAACCGCAGCCGCCACCGGTGTTCACTGTCGTGACTGCAACTGTCGCTCCCCGACGACGCTGTGTAAGCGTGGTGCCGATTTGCCGTCTTTTTGTCAATCAGTAACTCTGACAGGTAAACGCGCTATCAGTGTGCACGAGTCAAGTACGTGTGTGTGTGTCTGGAAAATTGGCTAACAAAATGACCAATGATAAACACCCGCCCATGGTTTACGCCAATCTGTTGACTGTCCCCGTTTTTTGTTGGACTGAGGACGCCTCCGCTTAGTTTTATTTATTAGAGATGACTCACGGGGTTCTACAAACGATGGCTCTGAGGGTTCGTCAAAGTTTGTTATTGTAGGTCCAATCGGACTGACCGAAAATGCAGGTGGTAAAGTCTATGTTACTAATGAAGTCGTATTGATCCACGATTTGAAAGGTGTACCAGGGTATTTTTAAGCTTATCGACATGCATTATTTTAGCAAGCGATTTTGCATTTCGCTGTATCTTCGCAGTAAGTGAAGTCGGATTTGCAATGACCAGGTACGGTCCCTCATACTGTCTTTGCCATTTCATTTGCTTTCCTCGGAGCTTACGTGGGTTGAAATAAAAAACCCATTGCCCTGGTCTAAATTGTTTAGGTTTTAAACCTACGCCGTAGTAACGCTTATTTCGCTCGGCACTACGACGAAGCTGTTGCCGTACTCGTGTATTATAGGCTGTGATAGTTCGATCGCGAACTTGTTCCACAAAAGCGTCATAGTCCTCTACCGAATTCTCATTAATAATACTGTACATAAGATCAACCGGAACTCGGGTTTCTCGATGTATAACCAAGAAATTTGGGAAATATCCAGTAGATTCATGTCTTGTTGCTCGAAAAGCAACCATGACATAAAGGTAACTAGACATCCCAATTCTTCTAGTTGTCGGCGACAGTTTTAGCCAAAATACTCTTCATAGTCTTATGAAAGCGCTTAACCTAATTTATAGACGGTTTGTAAAGTGTTGTGCAAAGTTTTTCTATGCCAAACAATCGGCAAACTTTTTTGATTATACCGCCATTTATTTCTTTTACTTGGTCGCTGAAAATCGATAAAAGGCATAAAAAAGCAAAGACTTAAATTTAAAATAAAAAAGCTTTTAGCCCATTTTTGTAGCTGTCCATACATGTGAAAATCCAAAGATTTTTTTTGTCCGAACGCGGGTGTGGACCAGTCAAATCTTTCAATTCAAATCAGTCAAATGCCATCTTTCAAACGGTGCTCCAGGCAAAACTAGCTTGTTTTGCTAACTTTCTTTTACGGTGGCTAGCACACTGAGGACATTTCCGACAAAAACGCTCAGTATCTTTTTTTCAATCACTCCAATAAAATCTCTTCGTTACCTGCTTTTTTGTCTTTTATAAACCAAAATGACCTGACATTGTCCCCATGACATTCTTTTAACATCTCTTGAACTTTCGAACGCAGAAGTAATAACTGCAAGAAGTCTGGTTCTCTATCTTTAGGACTAGTTTTTCGTTGATACATTAAACCATTTCATACTTCTAATCTTTGCTATCGCATTGCTAGTCGCTTCGTTAATTCAGATTCGGTCTGTAGTTTTTAGCACTTGGGCGGCTACTTCCTTTCAACCTCATCTTCACAATAGCTTTCAGCTCGGGATCTTCGCTTTGTGTTCGTATTAATAACTGTAACTCAATTTCAAATCCATTTTCTAATTTTTCAGATTCTTGTATCGAACATACTGTAACTCCATTTCCAGTATCCAAACTTTCTTGTTCGCTACCGTACTCTATCTCGTTTTTTTCTTTTATCGGTTCGAGTTTTGCGCAATTTATTTAATTCGTCGTATCCTTCGTTTCTCAGGACTTTTCTTAAATGTTTCTTTTTTGACATTGACATGACTACAATCTTGCTTATTCTCAAAATCATCAACTTCTACTAATTTTCGACTAAGTCCGTTAGTATTTCCATGTCTCGTTCTAGGTCTATGCATGACATTATAATCAAACTGTTCGATAAATGTCAACCAGCGCACAAGCTGAGGCATTGGTTCAAAAGTTCGACAAAGCCAATTAAAAGCAGCGGGATCTGTACTGGTAACAAAGTGTCGTCCCAATAAATATTAACGAAATTGCTTAAATTTGTAGACCACAGCCAAAAGTATTTTTCCTAATGGTATCGTATTTTCGTTTGGCTCTCTACAAGGTTTTGAAAACATAGGCTATGACTCGCTCTTCCTCGCCCTAAAGCTGAGATAATACAACCCCTAAGCTCGTGTTTGAGGCGTCTGTATCCAAAAGATACATTCCCTCATTCACTGGTAGAGCCAATGTCGGGCCAGTCATTAGTTTCTGCTTTAGTTCATCGAAAGCTTGCTGACATTCTGGCGACCAATGAAACCTAACGTCCTTTTTCATCAAGTCATAGAGTGGTGACGCAATAACAGAGAAGTTTTTTCACAAATCGTCGATAATAGCTACAGAGACCCATAAACGAACGGACCTCAGTAACATTTCGACAAGGTGGCCAATCACAAATGGCCGAAATCTTTTATCCTGCATAGCAACTCTTTCTTCCAATAGCACATGGCCAAGTAACTCCACATTGTGCAATAACAGCAAACACTAAATCGGCTTAAGTTTTAAATTTGTAGCTTGCAACCGAAAAAAAAACATTTCATACAATCTCGCAAGTTTTTCTTCAGAAGTGCTTCCAAAAACTATCACATCATTAAAGTACACCAAACAAGTTTTGTATGAGAGGCCACAAAAGACGCAATCCATTAAGCGTTGGAATTAACTTGGTGCACAAGTAAATTTAAACGGCATGACAGTGAAACGATAGCACCCACTCCTAATGACAAAGATAGTTTTATCGCGATCCTCCTGGGCAATCGAAATATTGTAGTCCCCTGAACGAAGGTCAAGAGTACTGTAAAAAGATGAACCGGATAAAGCATTTAAACAATTGTCAATCAAAGATAAGGGATAGCTATCTTGCTTAGTGACAAAATTAAGTTTTCTGTAATTAACACAAAACCTCAACGTTCCATTTTTACTATGACCACGTTAAATGCCCAGGGACTGGCGGCAGGTTTTACGATTTTATGTTTTTGCATTTCAGCTACTTTTTGTTCAATCCACTCATGGTGTTTAAATGAGTGACGGCGAAGTGGTTGGCGTATGAATCGATTATTGCCAGTGTCAAAAATGGCCAAAGAGTTTTTCCCTTTTAAAACGTTAGACTGGGTTTCCGTAAGAGTATCATCTTCGATTTCTCTTAAACTCAGCACACCACTTGGCAGTATCACAATATCATCGTCCTCCGGAGCTGCAATTTTTTTTTACCAAACGAAAGTTTTTAGTGGAACAGACCTGCCTTTCTCTCGGACAATAAAAAGCACTATCAGAAACTGGAACAGCTCCGTACGCTGAATCGACGGGCCAAATCGGAAAAAACCTTTGAGGGGTCCGATATGATAGGATAACTTCGTGATCGGTATTTGAATATTGCCGATACGGCGGTACTGCCCTTACCGATGGTAGCAATAGATCGTACCTACCTACGGGTTGGTCAGTTACCACGCCAGACTGCCACTCAGTAGTTTTCTCATTGGACCTATCAAATTTTGTTTTGGAATCTGTCCAAATGTCTGGTTTTTCGTCAAAGTATTTTTCAAGTTCTGATGCTTAAACTTTACTTTGTGGCATACCTCGAGTATTTGTTTGTTCAGACTTATTTTCTAACTCTGCCTCTGTTTGGCCCCACGTTCGGGCGCCACTGTGACCAACCACGAACTTACCCGTTAGCACAAATGTCATCTTATTTTGTTTAACGTCAAAATTCTTACTTACTTTTGATCCGTGGTTGGAAAGGGGCCCTTGTTGGTAGGGTGTTCAACAAAATTTTGTTTCACGAAGAAGGGACCTCGTTGATAGCAAATTTTAATGCTGATTTGCGATTTGTCCACGTGGGATCTCTCCACATAGTACTATTTTACAGTCAGCCATTGGCTAATAGGGAAAAGTGTGTTATGACGGACTTTGTCTGACGTGTATTAAAAGATATTTATGTTGTGTTGTTAGACAAATTAAAATTTGTTTTTGAAGTGTGTGTTTGCTTCTGGTTGCTTAACACACTATGGACCTATACTTACTAAGTAGCGGACAATGCCCGTTTCTCAGCAATTGCCTAGCTAAGACAGATCTATCGACAGACCTTATGACAAACGACAGACCTATGAAAAATTTTTAAAAGACCTAAAGGAATTTGTAACCTATCTATCGCAAACGCGGTCAAATTCGAACGATGCCAGTTTCGACGACGTAAAAAAATTCGCAAGAGTATGTAACCAATCGACCTATTAAAAAGAAGATGTCTGATATACGAATGACGGAGATTTCCTCAAAGCCTCTTTTACCGTCTTACCTCTGTCGCATGACCGATCAGCAAAAGGTGAGGATTTCCTCGGTCGCCTGCTCCTCGAGTGCCTTTCGACTGACAGAAGGTGAAGATGTTTTTGTCACGTGCTTCCTCGAGTGTCTGTGTTGATCAACAAAAGGTAAAGCTATTCTGCCGCTAATGCTCAGTCCGTAGTCACACTATCGCATGGAGCGTATAACGAATACGTACTGTTTGAGTAGTGTCCCCAGCCAGCATCCGAGTGAACGGAAATGTACTGACGGAAAGACACTGTCAGGGTTGCCTACGGAATCATCTTCCAAGCAAAACAGACGCTGAATACGATTTTTTTGGTTTTATACGCATGTACAAATAAGTGCAAATAACAAAAAAACAGCTCCAAATAATACCACTATACATGCTACACACTATTAAACTACATGCCCACGCCTGAGAACACATACGCACAATAACTAAGCATACACACATAAACGTATACGCACAATAACTAAGCACAATAACTAACTAACTCGTAGACCGGTCGGCTGTGGCAACCTACTCGAGGTAAAGTCTTTGCACGGCTGCACTATTCTTCGCGGATAAACTTTGCTGGAACTCTGTACAAACATGGCTTCGCTTGCGAGTCATTCAACATCGTCACTGGCCGGCATTATCGTTGGTACACATGCGTTTTTAACAGACACTTCCAGTTCGTTTGCCAGATCAAAATATTGTCAAGAAAAACGTGTCACTCAACTTTAAGTTTATTTGTTTCTGCGGCACGCCCACTCATACAAGTTATACAGTTCATTCATTTCTATTTCGTTACGTTTTTTCTTTTTTTCTATTAACCTCAGAATGTACTTTTTTCGACCTTCACCTTGCTGCTCGATTGTAAACATTTTTCCGCGGTAAGGTGTGCACACAGGCTGATCACGACATATATACTAGGATGTAAGCGATTCGAAATGCTGACAGACAACTTCAAACGATTAACTGTTTTTGCGTTACTTGCAGCGCGCAGACAGGTGAGACTGAGACAGTCATATCGGAGGATAGTTCAAAGCTTTTTTTACTGATTCAACACCCACAGTTCCCTTGGCTTATTGGGCAGTGGACATTCCTTAAAGCCTCTTCTGACAAATTGACTATCTGTATTCTCGTCTTTAGCATGGATCGACTTTGAAATTTCCTCAAAGCCTTTTTTGCCAGATCGACATAACAAAAAATGACAGGTCTTTTAAAGCCTTTCCTGACAGAAAAAAAGTCAAAAAGTGAAGGTATCCAACGAAGCATGAATGGTGGAGAAATGTACGCAGATAAATATTTCAATCCACACTTACTCCGTTTTCTTCGTACTTACTCCGTATATATCTGTGACTTTTTCTATTTTCTTACGTACCTAGAGTCCCTATCCTAAATTTTGCGCCCTATTTCTAAAAACTCCTATTTACGGACCAAACGGTACGTAAATGAACAATAGACGTTGTACGTAGAAAGGACGGAAAAATATTCACCCTTTTTCCAAATCTGCCTTTACAATCCAATGCACACTCGGCTATCTTTCTTTATCCACGTTCGCCGAGCATAGCAAGTAAAACATGTAGAAGACGACTGACGGAGAAATGTATCCAGATGTTTCTTTCAATCCGCGCTTACTCCGATTTGCGTGCCTGACTAGCTGTCCTAATTTATCCCTTCCCAAAAAATGAAAGGTGGCTTTAGCCTCCGTAGAAAACAGCCCAATATGGGTGACGTTTATCGGAGCCACTGTACGATATCGACGAACAACGTACGCTTGCGGAAAGAAATTGCCTTAAAAACAAAATATTTTGTTAAAGGAAAAAATAATTTACTTAAAGAGGAAAAAAAAATGTTTGGTTATGTTTTTCTATATGGGGGATAAATGTTTTATTCCTATAGAAAAAATATTTTATTATAGAAAGGAAAATGTTTTACTAATGGGACAAAAAATATTTTACCAAAAAGAAAAAGAAAAAATGTTTGATCTTATAAGAAAGAAAATACTTTGTTAAAAAAATATTTTTGTAACGGCAGAAAAAATTTTTTTAGTACTATAGAAAAGAGATTTTTATCATAAAAGAGGAAGAATTCGCCGAAAGTTTCTCTTCGTACAGGCAACACCAATTAAAATTGTCTCCACAGTGCTGATTAATTTTGGTTTTGGTTTTGTAGTACCCACTCTTTTTAGTACTATGGCATACCCACCATAGACGGAGATACGTTTGTTAAGCAGGCAGACACTAGACAACCGTCCGTTCCAGTCCTGTTGATCAAACCGCCGAAAATTTTTTTACGTGCTTTATATACCCATGGCTAAAGCCGCGCATGCGCAGTGCGCACGTAACTCGAGGGCGTGGTCTGCAGCAAACAAGTTTCTTCTACTATTTTTAACATATGGGCGCAGGCTACTCTGCTTCTATTTGATCGGCTTACAAGCCTTACAAGGCAAGATTTTTGAGAATATGAGTTTGTATTTTTATAAATTAAAAAACGCGAAATTATTATTTCCACAAATATTAGTAAAATTTTATTGAAAAATAAAAACATTTATGCGACCTTTATAACCGCAAAGAATTGTGCGTTTAATTTCAACATTGTTTTAAAAGACATCGAACTGGCCAAATTCTGGAGCTTTGGCGTCGTCAACAATCGCTTTTCCACGTTTAACCGTCACAGTTATACTATAGCTAAAAAATGCGGACAACAAATGTCCGCACTTTCTTAGAAATTAAACGTTTTTTTCGCAAAGTGTTGAGGACTTATTTTTATGTGTATTTTTGAGGTGACTTAAAGAGCTTCAGCGCTAAAAATTGGAGTTTCCCGTGCTAAAAATAATAACTAAACTGGATTGTAAAAAATACCATTGATTATGTTTACATTTAAGACGAAACTCGATCGCAAGTGCTTTTAAAGTTATGATATAGAGTGTTTCCGATATTCTGACGTGATAAATAAAAAATAGTTTACGACGTCTACGGTTGGTAGAACATTTTGTGACGATTTGATAGACAGAAAGTGCTAAGTGAGGTTGCTAGGTACCGAAAATTTGTTACAATATTAGTGATAGTAAGTTAGTGTTTTAACTAATAGCTGGAGAACGTTAAATCGCGTTGGCCCATAGCAGATAAAGAACGGTTACAGCTATGCTAGCTTTCGCGCGTAAAAATAAAGTAACACAGTGGTGGCGATTAAAGTTGATTTACGCTGGATGTGCGTATGTCGCGTTGCAGGCAAAAACGCAGTAGCCTAATATTCATATATTTATTCAACGGTAATGACTACAAAAGTAAGTAAGTAAGTAAAATTGACATGTCCAGTGTCGTCGGCTATAGATTGGTGGTGTGTGCGGGGGAGGGGAGTTTAAAGTGTGGTCGTTATCGTATGCTTGTCACGGCAACTTGATGACTTCAACGCCACAGGTAAGTGAGAGGAGTGCATGCTGACGTGTGCTAAACCGCACGTTTTGATGAATCATGGTAAAAATGCTGACGTCAGCTGGTCTGATAAACTCATTGGTATATGACAGAAATTTTTGAGATGACTTATCGTTTTATGGGTTTAAGGATGAGGTTAGGGTTAAGATAAGTGCTGGGGTTATGGTTAGGGTTAAGGCTAGGGTTAAAGGTCCGCCTTCGTAGAAGACGTTCAAAAATAATTGACAGGTAAAAGTGATCTCGTGCCCGCAGTGATCTCGTACCGGCAATGATTTCCCGCCGGCGTATTATAACAGCTGGCCTACTTCAAAATGCTGAAAATGCTGACCATCTGAAACAAGTCTTGAAAGGTTGCAGGGACATGAACTGTGCCTTGTAAACTAATCAGCGGTACTATTGGACAATGGTCCAATCGACTATCGTCGGCTGTTTGTTTCTGTGGTGTACGCATAGAGCATTGTTTTATTGTAGCCAAAACTAGTACGGTTTACATCTTCGGATCAACTTAACTTATCGCTAGCTTGAGACGGTGCAATAACATGCTACGTATCAATAGCATGACGCAATCGCACGTGACTGCGAGCTATGTGGCAGGCATGCGCAGTGCCCGCGCTAGGCCCATTCGGACACATAAAAGCACCGTCTCGTAGGTTTACCGTCTCTTGTCACTAACTAATAAACCTAAAGCAAAAAAAGTTGACAGAAAAAGGAAAGTACCGCTAATTGACCCGGAAGGTGTGTACGGATCACGTTTCCGGAAAACACCGCCGGATTATTAGGAAATATGCATCTTTAAACCGGTCGAGCTCTACGGATCACTGAACCTGTAACTCGCATTTAATAAATACTCACGTAAGTCTTGACAGATTGACGGATCGTTGGACTGATTAGAGCAAAACACTTTTACAGTTTACAAAGCTATGTAAGAGCGATATGAGTCAACACTCGAAAACGGCAAAATGGTTTTGGTGCGATATTATTCAGCAGCACATTGACAGTCAATGTGATGCGGGCAATATCACCTTTTGTAATTTTTGCTGCTTTTGGTGTGATGGTCCTTAAATGTTGCCGTTAACAAGTGTATAAACAAATGTTTTGTACATTTATTGTAAATTAGTTATAGTGTAATTGCAGATGAACGGATTGCATGTCACTGGTGAGCAACCACAACAAGTAAACGACGCTGGCATGGATTTTATTAGTCCAACGCACAGAGTGATGCAACAACAAACCATACTCACGGTGTGTCTAAAAATTCGTTGTCGTAAAAATATCGTCACACGTGGAGAATAATTTTCCTCACATAATGTAACTAACACTAACTTTAGCCCTATCCCTAACTTCTACTGTTGCACGAGAAAATTATTTTCCGGTGTGACAAATTTTCAGCTACACCAGACCTCTGAGAATTGTCTGTTTAATGTAATGCATAGCATTGGACAGAGTATAAGGTTAACTGACCGTTCGTCTGTGCATCCTTTTGTCCGGCGACTGTGTGCAAGTTTGTGAAGTAACTTATCTTTATCAAATTTGTAGCATAGCTTCCACGAACCGCAAATTTTTTTATACGGTTTGATCGAAAGTTGCGTGTGCGCATGCGCGACCATTAATAAAGTGCCACCTACAATGCCTAACGTTTGAAGTAAAACAAAGCCATAAAATAGACGTATTGGTCACAGTGGATCAATTATAAAAAAACCCACATAGCGATTCCATCGGTCAAGCGACTGATAACGACACGTGACCTTAAAAGTCAGGGTCGTGAATACAACATCTGTAAATTCCATAAACGTTTACAGATCAGATCAAAATTTTGCCAAAACACAAGGACATGTAACGTTATTTTATCACGGCGTGTGCAATAGCAACAAGTTGTTGTATAAGCGATGTGCCAAGTCAATGGTCCCACATTTTTTAACCGATCTTTCTGAAACTCAAAATTAAGAAAAATATCCGGGATACAAAACGGCGTGCAAAATTTGGTTGTTGTGGGACAACGGGAAAGGGGTCTGCAAAAATGACAAATTTTAACTCATTTTTGGTTTTTTTGTACCCTTTGGCTGGCGTCTAGATCACACGATAAGACCGATCGCGATTAATAAAAAATCAAAACGCGCGGTTCTGCGCAAGGAATGCCTTTTAAAAATCTTTTTGATAAAAGGTAAAGTTTAAAGGGCAAAACTTTCCAAAAACATAATTTTGAAGTGCCTGAATAGACATTTTAAGCCAAATTTGTGAAATATGCAAATCGCGATATCCCGAAAAGCATGAACTCGATCAAGGCAAAATTTGAAGGGCAAGTTTAGGACCGCTAAGGGGCTTTGTTGGTCGTCCGGCGTTACAAAATAATAATCTAAGAAGATGGCGACAGCTATTTTGCATTTATGCACAATCACTTATAACTTAGCTGCCGTTTGAGTGAGATTAATAAATTTTTTTTCAAGAGTATAGCCAAATATTACAGAAAATAGGCCGTGTGACCAATAGTGGCAATAGTAATAAATAGTAATAAATTCAAGATGGCGGCGGCCGCCATCTTGAATTTAATTTATTGTCCATAGCTCGCTTGTTATTGTGCAAAGTGTATAGAAAAATAAAGTGTCCCAACTCTAATATTTATGTGATGAAAATATTGTTGACCGCCGCTAGGTGGCGCTAGGGAGCGTTGGCGTTGGCGATCAAGTTAGTAGGAAGAGAATGCCGGTCCGGACCCATAATGACTTTGACAGATCAAGGTCAAAGGTCAAGGTCAAGGTGATGTCAAATATCTAGGCCAAAGTCGAGGTCTGAGGCCATCAATCATTTTTGACAGGTCAAGGTCAAGGTCAGAATCAAGGTCATAGGTCATCAAGTACATTTTTTGACATATCTAGGTAAAAGTCGAGGTCTAAGGCCATAATGTATATCTTTTGTCATATCTAGGTCAAGATCAAGGTCAAGGTCAAAGGTCAAGGTCGTCGAATGCACTTAGCAACAGGACAATGGTTAAAACTGGACCAAAGTACAGTAGGTTAATGTCAAAGTTGTAATTAACCATAGGTCGAAATTTAGGACAAAAGTTATTTTTATTACTATCTAGTTTCTTATACGTATGCAATTCGTCGTCTCGTGATTGTGAGTCAGCGTCATACTGCGTCGACATAAACACTCACGTATGCATCGATATTAGTGTGCATATCTGTTACGTAGTTGTCAACAAGTCCAAAGTGCACCGT
>Ga0056128_1005567_pt1 | contig 15845 bp, 11 predicted proteins | sample WorMetLIZISLAND2_FD_71113 | JGI IMG/M metagenome (GOLD analysis project Ga0056128, IMG submission 71113) | Marine gutless worms symbiont microbial communities from Max Planck institute for Marine Microbiology, Germany - Olavius geniculatus... ...
GGTGTAACTGGGTCTCCCTGCGGGCCTTCTCCAATCCGGAGGAGGCTTGCGTATCGCGGCAGCAATGGCACGATGGTGATCTTCGTCAGGAGAGCTGCGGGCGATGTGACCGAAGAAACGAAGCCGTCTGCTTGTAACTATGCTGGAGAGCGGCTGGTAATTCGAGCGGGACCGGACTTCTTCATTGGTTATGTGGCGGGTGTATGACCTTGCACGCCAAAATAGGGGGTTTTATGGATTTTTAGCCGATTTCGGGCTGCGACACAAGTCTATATCATTCACAAGGTGGCGCCACGGAACTATCATTATGCAATCCAGATAGAGAATTTGGTATTTGTATATTAACTTAGCCTGAACACCCCAATTTTCAGCTAAACTACTGAACCGGAACTGATATAGGCTTTCGCGCGTCTCGTGAGCATTAGCTTAAATTTCTTGTTACCGAGTGTCATTGCCTATAGGCCTACTGTTACACGGAATCCGCCGTTTCTTCTCTATGGATAACGGTGGCGTCCAGCACCAATAGGTTGTAAGTTACCGCGTGCATCTACTTACAGAGGCCGCGTTAGTGTAAATTGCTGATTAATATTAAGCCTGCGAACGATCATCCACTTCCGTACCAATCGCTATAATAACACGTAACAAACAAGAAACTTGAGCTAATGCTCACGAGACGCGCGAAAGCTTATAGCAGTTCCGGTTTAGTATATTAACTGAAAATTGGGGTGTTCACGCTAAGTTAATATGCAAATACCAAATTCTCTATCTGGATCGCATAAAGATAGTTTCGTGCAGCCGACGGTGAAAATTTGGTAATCCTAGCTTGCACTGCTTTTGACTGACCACCCGTGTGACAGACGGACGAACAGAATTGCGATGGCTAAAACGCCATGAAAGCAATAGCTGCTTTCGCGCGTAAAAATATAACAACTCATTCAACGCAATCAATTAGCGTTAGTTAGTGCTGGGCGTTGTAAACCGATTCCGGAGGTGGCAACACCATCGAACAAAATGTCACAAATTACGCTGTAAGATATGCAAACCGTTTCACCAAATACTGCGCATCAGAAATGTACTAAATAATAAATTATTGCGATCACAATACAACGAAATCGTACAACGAAAATCTGCCGCTGTTTGAGTTAGATTTGCGGGAATTTGGGATAAAGTACAACATCTTTATTACAGTCATGCCGAAGTGCACATAATGATAGTACCGTGGCGCCTACTTGTGAATGATACAGACTTGTGTCGCAGCCCGAAATCGCGAAAAAAACACAAAACCCCTTATTTTGGCGTTCAAGGTCATTCAAGGTCATTGAATTCGGCGCCAATCGAGAGCCAGTATACGACTTCCTATTAGTGATTAATAGTAACTTAGGCCTTATCTCGCACCGTTACTGAAATACAGCGAGTTATTGGCCAAAAATCGCAAATTTTGCAAACCCCCCTCTCATTTAGCGCCCTCGTTCGATGTGACTTCCTTCGAATTTCTGGAAAAGCTTTACGGTTCCTGAAACTAGAATCTTCCAGGCAGCCGATGGTGAAGATTTGGTAATTCTAGTTTGCACCGTTTTTGACTGATCCACCCGTGTGACAGACAGACAGACGGACGGGCGGACGGACGGACAGAGAGAATTGCGATGGCTAAGACGCGCTATAGCAGTGCCTGCTTTCGCGCGTAAAAACCATATACGCCGTGCGATTTTAATTACAATTATTAATTAATTTAAGTAATATTCTCATTATTTTTACCCCGGGTGGTAAAGATCCAGGGGTTAAAAACAAACAAAACTAAAACCAAGTTGCTATTACACTAAGTTATTTTTATTAATTATATATTAGTAACTATAGACTTACAATGTATATGTGTATACAATCATTACAATGTCAGTTTTACATTGCACACAATAACGCCGAGATCGCGAACCTGAACGGTGTCTGGCAGATACAGATCCATTAGCGACAGGAAATATTGTAGGCGACTTGATAGGCTGGAGTTCGTCTCCGCATTCTTGTCGTGGTTGAATGGTGGAAAGATAATCAGCAAATCTGGGTACCGGCCGTGGAGGTAATATTTTAATAAAAATTCCTGCAATTCGTCAACATCAGAATCGTCTACGATCTGTCGTCATCGTCAAATAAAATAATTAATAGCTAACGCACAAACTAACGGCAATACAGTTGATTTTGCCAGTTAATAATTAAATCACTAACTTATAAATTAGGATTAGGCCTAGTATACAGCAGGGTTGGACTGTTTGAACAATCATTATTTTTTACTCTCTAAAAATTTGCAATAATCTACGAAAGTTGATCAATAAGTATTGAAAAATTAATGTATTAAACTTAAATTTTTCACAATCTACACATAAGTAAAAAATACATTTTTACAAACACATTTGGGTTTGTTGCTGATGTGACGTCAATGTAATTAATGACGTCATAGACCGGTAAATAAAAATGATTTGCAGCATCAGTGCAAACAACATTGAATCATGCATAGCGGACAACACAGAGATAAAATTTCAGATATCGAAACCAACGATAGTTACTTAAGGTTTGCTCGTTACTGTGTGCAGGGTGATCTTATTGTATGAAGCCAGAGTTGCCAACAGTTTGCTGGGCAATCATAGATAGACTTGTGGTCTGAACTGATTTACGGCAGGGCGCGTGGGGCTCGCTCTCGGTCCCCGCACATTGAGGGCCTTCGCATGGCAAATTAAAGAATGTTGCTAATTATTTCATCAACACAACAGATGTCATAAACTGTTAACTTTTCGATAAAATTTCACTGTTAACTTTAAATCTTGACGTGACGTCATTATTAGAGCAAGCCTTTTATTTACGGCCAGTGCAGATTTAAGCTATCGTATATTCGTAGTTGCAAATAAAAAATTCATTAACCTATTTATTAGGGCTTTCAGAAAATTAGATGCTCCAGGGCACCAAATTGCTTAATTCGTCTGCAGACTGGAGAATTGTTGTGCAACAATGAGCCTAATTCTACACTGTTCGAGTTAACACTCTAAATCGTTTCCGCGGACTCGATGTGACGGCATAAATTACAATGATGTCACATCCGCAACAAACTCATATGTGTTCGTAAAAAATATGCTTTTACTAATATACAGATTCAAGATTGTAAAAAAATACATCCAATGCATTAATTGTTATTACTTATTAATCAATCCTCGTAAGCAGTACAAATGTACTGCATCACTGCTACAGTGCTACACTTACTGTAAAACACGTCGCTACACTACAGTGTGAAATTCAAAGGTCAGAATATTAGCGTGCGCTGTAGGCTAAAACATGAAACGTGGCTGAAACGTGGACAGTTTGAACATCAAAATCTGCATGATGATGCTATTTTTGTGACATGAACAGTAACAGCTTCGATCCTCTTAATGTCATTAAATTATGTTTTTTTTTCTTAAATAACTTACGCGACAAACTAGCAATTGCACTGACGTATAATTACTAAGCTAGTTGTTGGAGAGCGTGCTGGTGAAAATTTTCTGAAATATTTGTCAAAATTGTTGCGACAATTATGACAAATTCTCACGGTGTACTTTGTGTGGGCTATAAAGCCTGTTGTAGCTATTATAAGCTGAATAACTACGTCATTGACTCATGGTGTTACATTAATTGGCAGGGCAGTCTGGCATATACGCTTCTTGCTAACTGTGCACGGTATTAATTGCGTGATTTATAGCGACACTGTTGCTTCCCGTTGCCTCACATCTGCAGTTGATATTTTTAGTTACAACAAAGAAACCACAGCATTTACAAAACTTATAAAGTTTGTAAATGCATATGCCGAGAATTTCATCAATTTTCTTATTGCGTCTAAATCGTCTTACGCCAAACAATCAATTGCAGGTGGTTTCGGTGATAACTTGAAATAACTGGTAAAAATGTAAACGATTTCGTGCTGTTAGCAAAAATTAGGAATAGAGGAAAAATTGCACAGAACATACGATACTCCACACAGGAAAGTTTTTTTGGCATGTATGGAAAGTTGTGTGTCTTGTACTGTGCCATCGTTCGTTAATTCGATTACAGGCCGACCCTGAGACTATGTAAACTGCAGGTATCTGTTGCTACCTGAAACGTGTCGGCACGGTAGCGCAGATTGACGACAAAGTGATTGTGCGGCACGTCTATCTTCAGACTGCTGTCGAGCAGGCTCACCATTGACACGTGTTCCAGCCACAGCGTCTGTGAGCCGTTGGTGCCGGGTGCTCGGTGGTGGTCGGAAAGGCTGCAGCGGTGAACGCGCGACACACACGACGAACAATGTCGGGCGGTGGCGTGCAGCAGCGGCAACAGTCGACGGTCATGACGGGCGAAGTAGCGCACGTCTGGAATCACCAGTATCGAGTCGATCTCTTCCGCCGCCACGTTGACGCAGGCTAAACGTTCGTCGTCACCGTCGTCACCGTCGACCAGTGCCGCCAGCAGAGCGGCGTAGTACCTCGCCGCGTTGGAGTCGCCGACCGTCGCAATGCGCGTCACCTGACGACGTCGAAGACATCGTCGGACGTTGACACCGGGCAGCGAACGGAATCCGTCGAAGTAGAACTTGCACAAGTCCGGCACGAAGCGATGTAGCAGCGACGCGTTATTCGAGGAGCGATTCTCCCAGCGCCCTGCGCCGGGGAAGTAATCCATCGTCGTGTAGTAGTTCCGAAACACGTCGACCGTACAGATGTCGGACGAGTTCGTGTTTGCGGATGACGTCATCGTGTCAAGTGACGTGAAATTGCGGAAGTCGCCGAAGTGTCTCGACGAGACGACGAACAGGCAGAATAGGGTCAGAAAAACCGTCGTAACTACGCCAGTCATACAGAGCTTTATGCGTCGCTTCACGTTGACTGACATTTGCTGCATCCGCTGCCTTGCCCAGTTCAACTAAACCCTTTTTCGATTGTTAATATTTATTCAATAGGCTACATCTGCAACAATACAGTCCTGAGCGAGAGAGCTAACGAGAAGGAAAGATAAAGCACAAAAACGCATTTCGTGGCTCAGAATGCCAAAACACATTTTTGTTTCCTGCATGACGAACGTCATTATGGCAGACATGGCAAAGCCGTAAGTGCAGAGTCATGGTTCACTCGTTTATTCATATCGTCATGAATGTAGAACAGTGCCAAACGCCAAGAATAATGCGTTCTCACTTAGCCAAACCACCGTCCTATTGAGCATTAACTAACTGTCATTAAGTGACCCATGAATGTCGCAGGATCTCTGTATACAGCAAACAAACTTCTTGCCTCTTACCAAATACTGCATAAGCGCTTATATTTGCTATAACTGCTCTGAAGCAAAATGTGAAGGTCCTATAGTCTAGTAGAAGCACGACAATTAGACACCGCATAACCTAAATACAATGTCCTGTCACGAGTAAACAAACCTGGCCAAGAAACGCATCTTGAAATAAGCCTTGGCGGGTTTCTAAAATACAGGGATGTGGTTTCGGTCACGACGTCTCGATCTCGAGACAGTCTCGAGACGTGACGCATATAGATCCGAGACTGACACGAGACCAAGCCATTGAGAATTTTGTCCGAGATGAGACGACGTTAGTACGGGTCTCAAAGCAATATGTCTCGGTCTCGGCCCAGTAGGTCTCGTCTCAATTCTCGGACCATTGCGTCGCGTCTCCATTTCGTCTCGGATTTAAAACGTCTCGTCTCGGTCTTGGCTTAGAAGTTCTCCTGCACATCTCTGTTAAAATATGCAGCATGCATATAGGTTAGCATATAAGTGTGTTTCCGGTTCGCATGGCCTTCAGGCAATTATTTGCAACGCCGACCTGTCCATCCATAGGCCTAACCCTATTCACGTACGGCGTCGTACACTCCGTCCGCTTGTCTGTTTGCCAATTTGCGCATTGCCTGTGGGCTTGTGTGAGCTTGTAAAGTTGTAAATAAAGAAAGAAGGCCACATTGAACGCTAATTGTTATAGGTTATTGCCATAAGTTTATGCACTAAGTATTGTGTAAAATTAAACAAGATTAGTCTGAGAACACGGCTATGGCCTACATAGGCTAGTTAGGGATGCCAGTTTATAACGGAGAATTTATTACAATATACGGAACTTTTTGAAACAAAACATAGGGAAAACTATGCGAAATTTGGCAAAAGATGCGACGCATATATGCGGCACATATGGCCTATGCTGCATATGCCGCATAATGTGCGGCATTTTTTCCTGCATATTTCTGGCATATAGGCCTATGCAATTTCGAGTGACGGGGAATCATAATCGTGATCATTAATAGGCCTATTCTACACAATTTTGACATTTTCTACTCCAATTTATTCAACGTCTAATTGTAGGCCCAAATATCGGCAATCGTCTGCCGCCAAAATATTTAACGGTCTTGGACAAGGAAAATGCTGAAAAATGCGATTGCATATGCGGAAATATGTGGAATATATGCGATTATATGCGAATTTTTGCATATGCGGAATATGCGGCATAATATCCGCATATGCGATTTTGATAATGTCACAGGCCTATGTGCGGAAAAATATGCGATAGGCCTATATGCGGGTTTTGGCAAAATATGCGATCGCACCTAGAAACGTCTTTAGACTAACTGAAATGACAAGCGTAGCCGCCTACCTGTTGGCTATTGCGCGGACTCGCGCCTAGCCCAGCCAAGCGAGGGTAACCCAAGAGGTAACCTCCCTGGACATCATCGTAACAAGATCGTAAGTTTTCCAGCACGTCTGCTTGCTTCCTATCAGGCATACCATTTGAAATCAAACTTCCGGCTAAATTAAGTATTCTTTCTTTGTTTACGATTCAAGAATGGTTTGTCTCTTGTGTTGTTTTGTCGAATTATCCTCAGTAATCTGTGAGATATGCAAACGTTTTCGCAGTACAGTTGAACCAGTTAACAGAAATATCAGTAATTGATACATTTGTATAAATTCGATAGGTATTTTAAACGTTTCTGTTATTTGGAGATGTAGTTTTTTGCATGTCTGTTATGTTGCAGCCAAACAAGCCAAAGAAGGGAAAAAAGAAGGTTGCAGCAGCGCCTTTAGCTGCGAAGAAAGTTGAGCCGAAAAAGGTTGTCAACCCGTTGTTTGAGAAGAGACCTAAAAATTTTGGCATTGGTACGTTCGTATTACATTGACCATGCTGTTGTTTATCTGATATTAATGTCAAGGCCTAGGTGATTTAGGCGTCCGTGATGTGGTCGGTGTAGATGTAACAGCTGTAGTAATTATTGGCAACATTTTAAAAACATTTGTAGTAGAAATAATCATAGGATTCAGTAATATTGTCAACAAGTAGAAAATGATGTAGCTAATTACCACGTCGGATAACATCAGACTCGAGTCGGACAGCTAAACTTTAACTGATGCAGTTTGATGTGGTAGTTAGTCTTAACAGGAAATAACCCAGTTTAGCTGACTCCACTTCTTTCCACTCATATTAGCTATAGAGTTCAGTCAGTGATCTAACTTGAGTTATTGCTGTATAGGCTGTGTGGATTCAAATATTTGTTAAATTGCATTTCCTCAGTTTGTGCTGTTAGGGCTGTTGCATGTGATAATAGTGAGCCTGACGATACTCACAACATTATTAAGTTAGGTCTAACTATGTCTGTAAATTACACCTGCCCATACTTTGTTTTGTAATGGTATTTTGTTAATACATTTGGAGCATTATTATTAAGAAAAGTTTAGTTAAGTCATGAAATTTCTAGTATATTGATTTCCTGTCACAGTTGTTAGCATAGTGCATCTTAGCTGTGATGACGTCTGCTGTGATGTCAAACTTGCTGACTGAATTTTATGTTGTGTCAATTTATGTACGTTCCAAGTCTGAGCAGACAGTTTGTTTTCAATATCGAAGAAAATAAGTAATCAGTATTTTCAGTTTTTTTATGATTTGAGTGAGTATCGTTTTGATGTCACTGTCTTCCTTACAAGAACCTGCTATTATATTTGTCTGATACTTCATTTATAGGGCAAGATATTCAGCCGAAACGAGATCTTAGCCGATTTGTACGATGGCCGAAGTACATTCGTCTTCAACGTCAGTTGGCAATTCTCAAGCAGAGACTCAAAGTGCCGCCAACAATCAACCAGTTTACACAGGCTCTTGACCGTCAGACTGGTATGTGTGACATGGTCGGCATATACGACATACTTCAATTTAGTCCTGAAAGAAACACGTTGCATTTTGACTGTTTATGTAATTTTTTTGACATTACTTTGCTTCTACCTGTTACTGTAGATGTGTCTTTTTGACACCTTCGCCCACATAGTGTAGCTGGGAACAGTATGTTTCTGGGTTGTTTGTTAATGAGAGAATGTGTGCTGTGTGTGTGCATTGCAAATGTTGCTGAGATTATATCTTGGGTGTTACTGACTGCCACTTCACCAAACTTGCTTCCTGTCATGCAGAACATTAGTAATTGAACTGATGTTGATTCTTTCTGATTCAATAATGGTTGGTGTTTGTAGTGTATTGTTGAATTGTCCTGGGACACAGGTGGATAGATCAGATTTTAGTTAAATGATGAGGGTCAAAGTTTCAGTGGTAATGTAGTTGGCATTTGCTTAATTAGCATTGTTGTTGATGTGTTAGTTTTGTGGCAGTGTATTGTTAAGGTATTTTTGGTGGCATAGTAGCTTTAGACAGTTGCCACCGTTTTTCATAACACATTTTATTTATTATGTATGCTTCCGACTACTGTTAAATCGAAAGGCGAATTCATGTCTACAGCAGTTACATCAGCTAATTTTTTTTTTGGCTCAGTGCACACAGTCATACAGAGCAGTGAAATCCATGTTCGTAATGATGAAATACACATAATTATCAGACTCATTATGTTGACTATAAAACGAGCTTTTTAAATCTGAACGAACGTGTTTTAGTCATTATGGGTGTTGGATGTTAGATTACCATATTTTTAAAGTAACATTGCAGAAGCAGCAAAATTAGCATAAATTTGGATATCTGTTGCAGCTACACAGCTATTCCGTTTGATGGATAAATACCGACCTGAGACACGGCAGGAGAAAGCAGCACGCCTGCGAGGTCGTGCGGAAGAGCGTGTGAAAGGCAAGATGGACACTGCGACGAAGCGTCCACCTGTCGTCAGATCTGGTGTGAATACCGTGACCTGCCTCGTGGAGAAAAAGAAAGCTCAGCTGGTCGTTATTGCTCATGATGTTGATCCCATTGAGGTCAATCTCGATCACACGTTGCTTCAGTTATAGTAAACTGCTGGAAGCTTGTGTACCGGTTAGTAAGTAAGATCGCTTAGCAGGCGCAATTTAACATTTAGCTAAAATGCACTGCTATCTAGATGAGCTGGAAGGTTGTTCCACAGCCTATAAAGACCTGCAGCCTACACGATGCACAGATGGCAACTCATAGGCTACATCGTACAGCAGCGGGACCTACAGTCACTGGCTGAATAAATTGTCACATATTGTGGAGTGCATCACGCTGATAACTTCTAGAATTCCTGATACAGAAAACTATGGTATTGAATAGTGCAATACTGGTATCAGAATCGGTGACACTTAAGGGGATGTCAGACAAACAACAAAATTGGCCAATTTTATCTGCCGACAAAAATCTGTCGTGTGTCATGCAAAAATCGCTTGATTTTGTCGGTCGACAAAATCGCTTGATTTTGTCGGTCGACAAAATCGCCTAATTTTGTCGGCCAAGATAGAGCATGTTCTATCTTTGACGATTTTGTCGTCCGACTTTTTGTATATCGGACAACAAATTTTGTTTATGTTGCCATGGTGATTGTTTACAACGGAAGATGAATATTTATATTAGTTATTTATTGTATTTTTTTTCGTTCATTAGATTTAGAAAAAAAGTGATGCAAGTATTATTTTGCGATTTGCATTCGGCTGTTGGGCTAGCTGATATCGTATGAAGTAGCAGACTAAAATATAGGCCATGTGTCATGGTTCACCGATTTTGTCGGCTGATTTTATCGGGCAACTAAACCACACACACAAAAGTCGGCCGACTTTGTCATTTGTCTGAAATCCCCTTTAGGCATACAAGTATTGGAGGCTTTACATTGCATACAGATTTTGCATCTTATTAGTGATGCCTGCTATGTTGCACCACGAAACTACTTAGTACATGAGAAATGAGAAAATGTTGGATTTAGTTCATACTAACCTTATTTCCTAGCATTGCCATCAGTGGTGTTACGGTTTAGAAAGTACTAGTAGTCGAGCACAAAGTTGCAGTTTTTCAGCAGACAGCCTAGAAATTTATGAGAGGAGATTATGCGTGCTCAAAATTTCAATTTTGTGTCTTAAGTTTTTCCTAATTGGCGGTTTTCAGACTCGCTTTTTGCATTTTTTTGCCAACAGTCTTTCAACAGGGTCTTCCTATGACAATGCTAAGTCTTAATGGATCTGACTGGAAATTGGCATGTATGATTTTTTAACATTTGTGGGTATATGCACAACAAACATTGTTCTCTGTGCACCAGTTTTGCTGGTTTTTGCATTTGTGTCGTGTTTCAAAATTGCCATGTAACACTGCTGTAAAACTGCAGATTGTGTTGTTCCTGCCTGCCCTCTGTCGTAAGATGGGTGTTCCGTACTGCATTGTCAAGAGCAAGGCCAGACTTGGTCGCGTTGTCCATCGTAAGACAGCAACGTGCCTTGCCTTCACACAAGTCAACCCGTGAGTGTTGCGTGTCATGACATTTCATCTCGCTAAAATTGTGAATAATTACACACGAGTTAAGTGCAGCATCAGAAATGAGCACACGTTTGTAATGATGCAAATTTAGATAAGCAGACGTGTACAGTGTTGATCAGATCAATGAGCTTTTTAACTCTGAATGAACGTGTGCATCAGCCACCAACGATGATACTGTTTAGTCACTAGTACCAGCTCTAGTTGTGGTAAAGTGTCAGTGTTATAGACGAGTCCATTCTTACATGCTGGCAAATTATTATTGATGTTAACATTGTCATTTTTATACCCCGATGGTTAAGATTCCCGGGAGCTAAAAACAAAAGTAGACCCCTCCATCTCTTCCCTTCCTGACCACCATCGTTGTTTTTAACATTGGTGGTCAGGGGGGCTGTCGGGGTGTATGGACCCCCCAAGGATTTATTATTTTGATTTTTTTCATGTAAGTCGTACTTCTGAAACATTGTTACTGCTGCAGAAACAATATGTTAAGTAGACTGAGACTGAGACCCCCCAATGATTTGCTGAAATGATACCACTGATGGTGGTTATTGATCTATTATTACCTCCTCCAAGGAGGTTATGTTTTTGCCAGACTTTGTTTGTTTATCTGTCTGTGTGTTAGCAAGATAACTCAAAAAGTTATTGACGGATCTTTCTGAAATTTTCTGGGAATGTCGGGAATGGCAAAAACTACCAGTGGTTCAATTTTTGGGGTGATCCGGAAGGACTCCTGGATTCTGGATCACTTTGAAATTTTTGTTACCATTGCTTTCAGTGGGGCATAAGGGAAACCGCTGACAAACCAAAGATGGTGCTGCCACCTAGCGAACAACATTGCCTTGGCTGAGGTGTGCGGGCTCTGACGCTTTCTAGTTGTTAAATTAGTTATTATTAGTAGTAATAAGAGCAGCAGTCAAACACATGACAAGTCGGACATTTTTTGGCCTGACATGTTTACTTTCGCGGTTCAGCCCATTTATGCAGCTTGATCTTAAGCCCAGCTTGGCTAGTTGAGTATCCGAACTGACTGTTTTCCTGCTGGAGTTCCTGGCTCAGCCTGTTTTGCGAAATTTACACGAGTTGGATAAACCTATTACAAATAATAATGGTACTAGTGTAATGGTAGTCGTAGTGGGGTGTGAACAGTAGTACTTCTGCATGTATGTAATGATCTGTTATTACAGGGAGGACAAAGCTCAGCTGAATAAGCTCGTAGAAGCTGTGAAGACCAACTTCAATGAACGAGCCGATGAGGTTTGATTTTGATCTCATACATTTTTACGTGTGAAAGCAGCTAGACTGCTTTAGTGCGCCTTAGCCATTGCAATTCTGTCTGTCTGTCCATCTGTCTGTGTGTCACACGGGTGGATCAGGCAAAAACAGTGCATGCTAGGATCACCAAAATCTTCACCATTGGCTGCCTAGAAGACTTTAGTTTTAGGAACCGTAAAGCTCTTCCATAAATTTTGCAGGGTGCTAAATGAGAGGGGGTAGGGAAAATTTGTGATTTTTGGCCAATAAGTCACAGTATCTCAGAAATGGTGCGAGATAGGGCGTAGGTTACTATTAATCACTAATAAGAAGTTGTGCACGGGCTTTTGATTGCCACCGAGAGCAGTGACCTTGGATGATCTTGAACATTAAAATAGGGGTTTTTATGAAGTTTTTGGCGATTTTGGGCTGCAAGACACATTTCAAGAGCGAATTGCGTTGAATTCACTACAGATAGACCAAGACAAACTGCGTATGAAATTTTCAGCATTGAACGTAGATTTCAACGGTTCAAGTCTTGACCTTCTAGTTTCAAGAAAACATGTGCATGAGGGCACTGTAATTAAGTAGGTGATTTTATAGAGGGGGTAAAAAGTAACAGCCACACTGCCACGTAGTTGCACGTACCACACACTCCCCATTGCCAACTCAGATAATGAACATTAGAGCACACTGAATATTCAGCGCCGTGGGTAATAGGCCGATTTATGGAGGGCAGAAAAAATGTAACAGCCTGCGTAACAGCAGCACTGTCACGGCACACTGAATATTCATGAGCAGGCAGCGCCATTGTATGGAGGGCGAGATACATAACAGCCACAGCTGATGCAATGGCCACTGTAATAGTGGACTGGAGTGGATTGTGAGCATGGATGAAAAAAATTGAGAACTCATCGTTTGGTCTGCAGTTTATTAGTGCATGTCATAGGTTGTGAACTTGTGAGTTCTACATCTTTTAAGCTTACAGCGCTCCCCCAGATCCCTTAGCTGGAACAGGCTATACCTTATCGGCACTTTGGGCCTATTTCGCATTCCTCTTTTTGGGTTATCAAATGTTGGCGTGTATGAGATAGGCATGGATATGCTGCCTGTCACAACCATCACTAGTGAGCAACTTTTTATAGTCGTATCAACATCGATCACTTTGAAAGACCCTGAACTCCAAAAATAAGGGATTTTATTGACTTTTGTGATCTTCGGCTGCGGCGCACACTTCAAGAGTGAATTGTGACGAAATGGCTGGAGATAGACTAAGACATTTGGCAAACAGGTACTGCTATAGGCTTTCGTGCGTCTCATGAGTATTAGCTCACATTTCTGGTAATGTTTACCTCATTGTTTTTATAGTAATAGCAGCATGCATTACATATTAAAACTGGGAACTGTCATTGGCTACTTCACCGCACAGTGTACAACAGTGGTGATACACAATATGGCGGTGTGGTTTTCTGCATGTAGGTGCCCTCGGTGATGTCATCACACTAGCCAATAGACATCATGAATATTAATGGCCCAGCCTAGACTGATGACGTTACCGGCCTGGCCATTAATATTCATGATGTCTCTGAGCTAGACTCATGACATCACTGGGGATACTGGTAAATTAGAATTTTTTGCCTAACGTAACGTAATGCCGCATTTCATTTGAAATTGCACATTAATTTCGTATATTTATGAAGCTCAAATCGACATATTATATATGCGAGGTTAGGTGTCTAATTTAAATCTACATAAATTGCGCAAGTGAGTGACCGTGGCCATGGACCTCCAACTATGGAATGGCATTATTTTTGAAAGTAACTCCATGCTGTCATACGTTGATGTGGGTGTTGAAGTCATTTTTGTTAAATGCTGTAACTGAGGTAAGTTGTGTTCTCGTGTAATGATGTAATTTTACACAACATGTCCTTTGAGCTAAGGATTGCTCTAACAATTTTCTATTTAAAGCTTGTGTATTTGGCTTTGATGCAGCTTCGTCGTCACTGGGGTGGTGGAATCATGGGACAGAAGTCGATGGCTCGCATTGCTAAGCTGGAGAGAGCAAAGGCAAAGGAACTTGCACAGAAATCGGCTTAAATATAGTGACTGAAGGCGCTGCCTCTGAATGTCATTGTAGAAACACTGAACAAGTACTCTGCTATAGCCTGTTCATCTGTTTCTGTCGATGACACAAATTGCTAATAATCGTCTTATTGTGTTTCATGTGTTTTAAATGCGAGTTATCTTTTGGTGTTAATTTGTAAAAAAGACGAATCTCTACTACAGAGTACAGACGAAACGAATGGTAATGACCAGAAATACCGTACATGCTTAAGTTAAAAGCACTATCTTAAACCATAGAAATCACACACCTTAATATGACATTTATCATATGCAAAATTATCAGTTAACAGTAAAAAAAAGTAATAGCAATTTGAAAATACTGAACACTGTTTATACATAAGTCAACATACGTAGTACGCTAAGTAAGCATATGAAGCAAAAAATTCTTCAGTCTAGTGTAGTGATCTAACTGCAGATTTTATAACTAAAACTAGAATTTAAAATTCAAATTATTACTGGTAGTCTTTGTTTAGGAAAAACATAAACCAAAATTTTTGTGCATTTATTCCTCTTGGCTGATAGGCTGAACTTTAAAGCCAATTTTTTATCCCTTTTGTAAAAAAATTGTTGGGAACCCTCATCCATGGTGCGGTGTCTACTAGCAAGCCTCGATCGTTTTCTAGTGTTTGTAAAATTTTCAGGGTGCAGCACCCCATAGGGGCCGAAATATTGTCTTCCAAAAGAGTCTATTTTGTTGTTAATAGACCAAAGTCGACTATCACCAAACGTGGGAAGAATTGTAGTCGATCACTTAGTTTTCCGATTTTGGATATCTCCATCATTCCCAAGATATTTGCAGTCCAAGGTGCATGTTTTTGCCCCAAAAACTTTGGGGAGGGCACCCAGTTTTGGGACCTGGGGCTAAATTCACAAAACATGACATTTTTGCGACAATTTTATGACATTTTGCACACGTATGCCAATGTGCTAATTCACAAAACATCTTACGACAATTTTACAACAAAAATCTTTTTAGGTGTCTTACGACATTCCAAATTATACGATTCCAACATCATCCAACAATGGAAAATTTCTTTGTATCGATTTATAAGATTATAAGACCTTTAATTCAATTATACTCGTAGTGTAGAAACGTCAGATTTATACTATATTTGTTTTGCGTGGTCATTTTGCTGGATAAATTAATTAATGGATAAATAAACAGCACTTTGCATTGGCGACGAACCGTTGCTATGCCATAGCCATGTAAACACATCTTGACAACGGACATAGAATAAAAAATAATACCGTGTTGTGCGGTGCGACAAATTTATTCATGATAATGACTCAAATATCGCGATACTTGATAGTACCACAATACCAAAATAAAACTGCATAGTCTACCGCTGTCCGTCGGTGGTTAGTGCAGGCTGTTTTCTTTCGTTGTAGGCGCTATAGAACTATTTACTTTAGTAGGTAAATAGCTAATGCGTATGGAAAAAAACGCATTTATCTCTGCTATTCGCTAGTAGCCAATCGCTACCATACACTGTCTAGAGAGTGAAGCAGAGCGTGCCATGGCCAAGAAATGCTTTAAATACTTCACCTCTCCCACCCTCATACAGCTTTCAACAGGCCTACTGTCTCTTAAAAACTAGCAAATGTTAATAAACTATAAAAAACAAAATAAATTCAAAACATGCAATAAATAAAAAATCTAAACAAATAAAAATAAATCAGCACCTGTATTAACACCATGTACTCGGAATTGTGTAGTCAAAATATTAAAAATTTCTAAATTAAA
>Ga0056128_1005570_pt1 | contig 15844 bp, 8 predicted proteins | sample WorMetLIZISLAND2_FD_71113 | JGI IMG/M metagenome (GOLD analysis project Ga0056128, IMG submission 71113) | Marine gutless worms symbiont microbial communities from Max Planck institute for Marine Microbiology, Germany - Olavius geniculatus... ...
AGCTTGAACATTTTTTCACGCTGAAAAATCGGTAAGCGGTCATGTTAAAAAATCTATAACTTCGTCATTTTTCAATGGAATCAAATTTTGTTTGGCATTTAGCCGTAGAACAATTTAGTACAAAAAACTGTAAATTTTCAGATTAAAATGCTAAACGGTTGCTGAGAAAACAGCAAAAAACTTTAGAAGGCTACTTTTTTTGTCGCACCTTGTACTGCTTGCGTTTGTGCTGCAGGAGGACATTTTGAGCACATGCTGAAATGAAGATGATGTGATGTGACACGTGTGACTTTTTGAGTGATAATAATTGCCAATTGCGCTTGTCGCTATTTAGTTAATAATTTCTGAGCAGACGCATACACTACTCGGTAAGAATTCATTGTTGTCAATGGCCAAATTGCGACTTCTGCATTTCACATGGTAGTGTAGCGACAACGTTAAGGTGAGGTGGCCAAAACTACAGACCTTTGCGTCAAGTTTTTTCTTAATGTCGCATGCCGAAAATTATTGAAATCGGCAAATGTTTCACGAAGCTATTAAAAATAATAGTGCCGTTTTGGACAAAGGTACATTGAAGGTAATACTGTTTTTCAATAGTTTACGTGCCAGCGGCAAAAACAAAGAATATTTAATTGCTCTATTCAAACACTGACTTAAGGCATGTAAAAATTTCTTTCAGAACATTTTGCTGAAAACCGCATGACTCTGTGATGTACGGTTGCAAAATTATGGTGCCATAAACTTTGTGCCGTTTTTTGGACCACCCTGTAGATAAGCTTATTTATACACCTTGATTGTACGAAAATTTCTGTGGCGCATAATGACGAAGGGAAACCCGCCCGCTGAATCCGAGGCGTAATTCTTATTTTTTATATATTTGTTCGTTTTCGAACTTTTCGATTAGTTTTTGACGCGCTTCAGCTATGCTGTAGGCGTTTTTGGCATCCTTGTCGTCTGTCTGTCGTCGTCTGTCCGTCTGTAACTGATGTATTGTGGCTGACCGTTAGGTCGCAGAAAAAAATGTGTACACGAATAATTAGCCATGTTTATTAAACTGAGGCTTGCAAAATTTCAGCGATGTAGTGACGGGAAACATTTTCAAATTGGGGGTTGAATGGAGGACGGGTAAGAAAATGTGAGCTTTTCAACGAAAAACTGGCCATATCTCGGAAACGGTGAGAGATACGGCCAAGGTTACTATTGATCACAAATAGGAAATCGCATAAGTTTTTTAGATAAAATGAAAATCATCGACCTTGAATGACCTTGAAAGTCAGGAACTGTATAGGCTGTAGTGCTTCTTCTCTATATAGCGACAGCTGGGTTTTCTTGTGTTTGTTTATCTTGTAATGTACTTAGTTCGTAACGCGGTACTGCCACTGTAAGTTGTCTGTCTGTCCGTTGATTGCTTGTCCGCCTGTATTTACGTCGGTCACGATTGATGTACTATGCCCATAGAAATCGGATTAATTGAAACGTTATTACATGAATAAATTATTACACACGGTCTTCGTTCTTCAAAGAGCTAATATCAGCATTTCCAAAAAACTGCAATTATTGCATAGGCCTACAATTAAGATTTTACGTGCGACAGATCGTTGTGTGAATTTGAATGTTTATACCTAAAAGGCATAGACCTATAGATTTAACGTCGAGATACTCGTGAGTAGCAAAATTCTAAGACCAAGCGTCTGATGCTAAGTTCGAGTCCAAGAGAGTCGACTTTGAAACTCGACTTCAATGTCAACTACAATTTTTAGTCCCAAAATCTTGGCCTGTTGCATTTTACCACTAGCTTCATTTTGGCGAGTAAAAGTTATAAACTAATGTGGATGTGTCTACTAATTACTTGTTTACTTACTTGCTTACTTACTTACAGATCGTCTGGCGGCAGTGTGGCCGTTGATCGGCATCGTCATTGAACTTATTATTCTCGTGATTTTCATCGTCATCTGCGAGGTCAAGCGTCTGAGGAAACTCGATGAAGACGACTCCAAAAGCAAATAGCACTCGCACGTTGCAGCCAGGCCGTAGCAATATTTCACCGCCACGGTAAGCGTTATGTTCATTTCACCATGTCAGTAATAGTAAGTAACTATGCAAGCGAATCGTAGAAAAAAACGATCTTCTGTAGATTTTATAGTGTTACTAAACTACGTGTGCAATTTTGCAACTTCGTCTGTAGTACATACTATTTTGCGCAGTACTTTGGCTTTATTTAATTGTTATAATTTCTATTTCAGCAAAGTATAAACTACTGGTTACTGGGCTCTTGCAACCCCATTTTCTTGTTTGCTCGAAGATAATCGTATACCGCTATTTCGTTGTCATTTTTAGTCACAATGAAAAATTGACTGATATTTTTTTTCATTGATTGATTACTGATTGATAGCGATAATTGGGAAAGAAAAGCGTAAAAATTTAAATTTCTATCATCGCCCAGCCGATCTGTTCTTTTTGCTCATTAAGCTAGCAGTTTGCCCAATTGTCCCAGTCTTTCGTTACCATAAAAGCCATCGAGGATTATTAGTACGAAATATAGCCAGCAGCGACTTTCTCGTTGTTTTTTGTTGCAGAAAAACAAGATTCAACGCGCGTTTCAACAGCAAGACTAACATCTATACGTTCATGTTCGTCCTTCGTGTTATTCTAGAACACACACGGCATACATGTACGTGTATATTAGCATATTTCAACCGGTCCGTTTGGCTGCAGATAGTTTGCTTCGACTGCAAAGGCGGTTATCTCCCCTGAGCTTTCAAACACGTTCCCTCTATTTGTTATCTCTTTTCCGCTGTCCATTTTCCTATTCTTTCACCTTTCTCCTGTCTTTTTTGTAAGCCTTCCGCCCCTAAATCCAGCTAGGGGTCGGGAGAGCGCTCCTTGGTAGGGCTGGCAGCGACGCATTAAGTGCCGTCGACTTTTCGAACGATGGGCCGGAGAAAACGTATTTCGATTTTGGAAGCACGTTACAAAGGGCAAATTACGCGTGAACACGTTGAAAAAGTATGATGTTCTTAAATGTTAGGTCCTGCACCCAGAACGGCTAAAATTCTTTTTCTATACTTTTGTGATTTTGCATTTAGTCCAAGGTTTATACGGTGTACAGTAGTGGACGTCGCTGGCAGAAAGCAGCTCGATAATCCAAAGATTCGGCTGTCCAAAAGTTTTAAGGTAGACTAGCTAGGCTACCTATACACTCTTACGGACGTCGACTCAATCAATCTCCACATCAGTCTGTTGTCTTGACTGTCAGCTGTGCCCTTGCAGTTAAGGCTAGGCGATTAGGGTTAGAGCCCTAGTGTTAGAATTAGAGCTATGGCATTGAAAATGCTTGTTGCTGCATGTTTAGTGTTTACACTTTCGAACTATTGAACTTTCGAATTATCGACGCGTGACCCCTTGGTCTAATTCGAGTACAAACCTTTGTCACATGCGGAATGCTACGATAGACATGTACAGAGTGTCATGCACAACTGCTATGTTCTATGCTGTTGTGCACGTCATACCTTCTGGAAATGAACATGTTTGCTTGTCAATCGTTTCTTGCAGATATTTTCGTTTTTTATCCGCGTTCTATCGTGCGGCGAAGTCAGTGGCGTCATTTCAGTAAATCATTGGAGATCTTAGTAATCACTGGGGGGGGCTCTTGAGGACGTCTTAGTCTGTGTAACGTATTGATCTTGCAGCAGTAACACCGTTTAAAGATACGATTTATAGGGAAAAAATTAAAACCATAAATCCTTGGGGGTCCGCAAACCCCTCCAGCCTCTCCCCCTAAATGACGCCCCTGGGCGAAGTTCACGTGAACTATTTTGACTCGATGTCGTGTCGTGCGTGTTCTGAAGTGAATGTTGTTATATTCTGATCAGTGCGGAAGACTTGTCACAGGCACGTCGGCGCCGTGCAATTTCACACAGCCACGCCCCCTCGTCCAACCGACTGTAACCAAATTTTACAATTAGTTTCAGATATTCAGCGTGATCACTGACGTCATTTTTTGGAAAATCGGCAAAGGGGTTTCACAGTTACAAGACCTCCAAAACGGTGTTTTCTAATTTAACGTTCACCGCGCTGTGACTGTACTGTGAATGACGAGTGTTATTCTTTCGTTCATTTCTACTGAAAATCGGTTGACACTTAATTAAGTTCAGAAACTGTTGACCCTGCTAGCTCATTTCGTTTTCGATCATTCGGTAAAAAACAGAAAAGACGGTTTATTTTATTGTTTTATTAGCGTTGTTCGTCACATTAGTTGGAGTTTGTCACTCGATTATAGACTCGGAATCCATTATTTCGACTTGTTGTGGATTTGTGCAGCAAATTGTTCAGCTTGCTGTACGACTCGCTTTCTGTTGTACAACTTTTGTAAGCTAATAAGTCAATAAGTAAGTAAACGACATTGTAGCGCGCCATATCTCAAACCGGTTCAAATCGTATGCGACGGATACTTTGTTACGATATGTCGTACTTATGTTCTACCCCAAATTCAGAGCAAATCGAAGCTAATGGAGTCCGAGTCTTAAACAATCTTCAGCAATATTCGCGAACTGCAAGCATTGCACAGTAACGGCAGCCAGCTTAGCCGGCTACCGGAACCAACCTGTCCAGTCTTTCAGTTGCCTTACGATATCACAGCGATTAGAAGCATTCGGGCCGGCGACCACGACACCGGAAACAGTCAGCCAGCACGAGCATGCGCACTAAAATAACGCCAATTAACGCTATGTACACCGGCTGGCGTGCGGTATATACAGATATAAATTAATAATATATTATTAACACAGGCTGGAAACGAACAAACGAACAAACGCAGTCGAGCTATATCGTACATGCAGGATTCAAGTTTTCGATCGAAGTCGACTTTTATCGCCGTTGAGAGAGGCTACTGCCTCTAGGCTGCTCGTATACTTATCGAGTCGAGACGTACGAAGAAAGAAGAGCCATTAACTTGAAGTAGCAGTTAGATTTTATTGTCACTGTGTAATTTTTCGCTTTTTCCTCAATCTGACAAGAACGAGCTGCTTGAAATTATTCGACCCGTAGTGATGTGGTTTTACCCTCTTACGCGTGCGAAAAATTGCATGACATTTTCGACGATAATTTTAGAAGAAATTAAGGTTTCTGAAAACTCATTAAGTTTAAACTTACCGTTCCATTATTGTATTTGTGTGCATTCTGCCTGAAAAGGCCGTCCCCGAAATGACCTATACTGTGTCTGGCGGGACGTTAAACCCTACCCTACTTGGTTGGTGGCGTGGCGTAGTTGGTAGCGCGTTTCGGCTGAAATGAAGTTACTTTACGCCGGGCCCTCCGTGGGACGGTAAAATAAGTAGTAACTCATTTACATGAGTTACGGAAGGTGGGGACTTTGGTACAGCTGACTGGGGTTGTCTAGCCGGCCGCTGCGCCAGCCTGTGTGTGCAGGCTGCACGCGACGGCCGTGCGGCAGGCGGCTGTGGTTAGTGACGAAAGCGCATTAGAGGCGTGTTTGCGACGATGCGCTATACAAATTGACGACCTTTACCTTTTTTACCTTTTTTTACTCACTCACTCATGAAGCCGGACCATTGCTTTCGAGCTGCAGAGACTAACTGGCTACTTGGTGGCAACGTATTTTCATCTGCGACATGTGGAAGCAACCAATCACCGGCTTTCACGCCGATCACATTATATGACCTGAGAGACGTGAAAAAACTGACAGACACGTAGAAGAAAAGACAAGTAGGAAACGACACACAGACAGACACACAGAGAAACATTGGCAATGACTTTCTTTGAATATAGGGGCCTACTCATGGCTTGAAACGGCCGGTAGCTCACAAGTTCTAAAAAAATCAAATTAGAACCTTTATTAATTGTTTTGTTGACAAAAAACGCTGCTGCCTTCATCGAAACGACGGTCCACCAGGTGTCGCCGCAGCGGACTGTAAACAATGTAAGTTGTCATAGATAGGCCTACCAGGAAGTTGTTAGTGACGTCTGGCATTCTGGCGGACAGTCGTTCCGAGCGGTTGCCGAAACGTCAACAGAACAATTAACAAACGTCGTAATTTGACGAATTCATTTAACCTACTAAATTTGGCGATGGGTGACTGTCAATTTGCCTGGCGACAGTACTGTTGTAGTTCGGCGTCACTCGGCAGAGGGCGACTGCGGCGACGATCTGGAACGAGTGCAGCTGCAGGTTTGAAGTTGATCACAGACAGGCTCAAGATTCATTCTTCATTCACGGGCTCCTCCCGATCAATCAGGTCTGGAACGCTCTGGTAGCTGCTTGGCGACTTTGAGCACTTCGGTGGTAGTCATCCACGTGACAGAGGAGCACCAGGGTTTTCTCGTCTATAGCGAGCACCAGCCTGGGGTACCACGTCGTCGCGGCTGAACCGAACAATATCTGCTGGTGTACTTTGTGTCGCAGCCATCTCTGCTGCAGCAGCTGCTGCTGGTGACTGTTGATGATGATGGTAACTAGAGACATGGATGACGAAGCGACTCATCGTCGTCGTCGTCGTCATGACGAGTTAGGCTGAGTCGTGTGGGTTCGCTGCTCCGAGAGACGCTGTGCAATGACGCTCGGCAGCTGGTCCAGACACGCCTGCACATCACAGCATCACACGTAGCCTACACTGATAAGTCCCGATCACCGGCATACACTGTAACCTCACATACGTTTGAGACAACAGAACCAAGTCCATACCTAGCCTTTTAGCAACAACGTACTTCTGTAAGTCTAACTTTACTTTCGTCTTACACTCGTCCGTGTGAAAAACTATTTTTACGTAATAAAAATTATGATTTTTACGCCAGCCACGGATTTGGCAAGTGAAGTAGGCTAGTTCAAAAATTGTTTGTGTTTCGATATCACAAGTGACTGACTTGGTTTCCTGTTCTGTAGCCTATCACAGTCTGTTTTCTGTATTAACAGCAATCGTTCACAACGCGCATACAACGGGGTGGGCGCAGGGCCTAAAATCTCTCAGTCACAACTCGTCCTGGCGACGGAGAAACCGCAGGTCCCGAGCGAGAAGCAGGGGTGTAATCTGGTGAGAGGCGCCGTAGACCTGCCTGGAATGCGGGTTTGACGGTTATGCACGGAAAATCAACGCTAAAATTGCACATTTCATCTGCGGTACTAATTTCAATTTAAATTTCACATTCAGTACTTAAATAATAGGTTTCTAAGCAACGTCAACTTAACACTACTGCCAAACTTTTTTGAACCCGCATAAAACCGAACCAAACAGAAATGAGACACAGTACACCAGAACCCAACCGGAACCGAACTCTTATTTTTCGCAGCTCCAAAGAACCCTAACCGAACTGAACACCAGCACTGAGAGTTCTTTCACATTTCTAAGTTTAACGCTGCAGTGAAACAAAGCTGACATCTCGGCGGAGCTTTGCGCTCTCCGAGCGCTGCTAGCTTGACGCCCAGGTTTTAATGCGGTGATCCGGCTCAGCGGTGCTAAGCTGTATGAATAATAAATAAATAATAAATGGTTATTGGGCCGCGCTGGTTGCCTCAAGACTTGACGCGTCTCGAGTTTTATACGGCAGACAGCGAAATAAAAAAACATGGAGGCGGGACGCTAGCTCGCTAAGCCGACTGATGGGGCTTAAGCTTCACTGAATCCGGTAAGTGGTCTGGTCTCCCGAGCCTAATCCGCGCTCCCGGGAGTCTGATGCTGTAATAATATAATGATTAATATCGTCGTCAAATCCGTCACGTTTATGCGGCTTATCAGTCAGTCAACAGGCGATCCATGAATGGTCGGACGAGACAGACAGCGCAAGAGGGAGAGAGAGAGGATATAATACGAAGTGTCCGCCCTTCTATCTCCAATGTTATCTCGACTTCTGTGAGACATGCATCCCGCGGGAGTTCGCCGCAGACTGACTTATCTTCAGCATCAATTGCTGCAGCAGCAGCAGCAACAGTGTTTTATTGGCACGACCAACCACCGCGTTTCTATGTCGGCTATTTCAGACTGCTATGATGCAAAGTGATTTTTCACAGCTGATGTATATTATAGATATATCGAAAATAATATTCTACACACCGAATGTAAAAATAAATAGTTTCTTCCTTGCAATGTTAACAAAGAAAAAGATATTTAATGAAGTTGTCGTAATATCCTGTACCTGCAGCCTGGTGAGGCAGTCCTCGATGTTGTCCGTGCGTCGTTCCAGCAGCTGTTGGCGTGCGTTCATCTCGACGATCAAATCGTACAACGTCGACTGCGTCTACAGCACATCAGCCGAGTTAACCCATCGCAGATCTACGGAGCGTCACCTGCCATTAGGCAGCGCACAGTGTCACCTGAATATCTGCCATGCAGGTAAACCGATGCGCTCCGCCTTAACCCTAGCCAGACCGGCCGTTACTCGATTTGTCAACCCCGGAGGGACGAAAGGCTGAGTTGACCTTGGCGGTCAGTTATACACCTAGATGGTTTACCTGTCAGCAACAGTCAGCCATCCAAGTAGTAACCAATTGATGGCGATCTGACCGAATGTCGAACCCCCGACCTTTTGATCGCTAGTCCGACGTTCTAACTGTTACGACACCCAGCCACCGTGAGTTACTATGTATAAATAACAAAAAAAACTCGCAAAAAAATCTTGCAGAACAGTTTCAGCAAGACGAAGATAAAACAAAACAGTAGAAATAATAATAAAAATGCAGAATAAATAGCGTAAGGACATAAAAAGTTTTCAATGCGTTATATAGCGTCCAATTTACCAAGGACTAGAGCAAACGAAATTTTTTAAAAATAACGTTAAAAAGTAGCTACAGTCATGCAGTCACGCTTCTGCAACACTTTTATTTTACAGGTAGGCTACATGTAAGCCTGTCCACTTATCAAAACTAATCCCGCAATAATATAAACAGTGGTCTTTATCAATTTTTTTCGGCGGCCATTTTGCGCAGGAGACAATGAAGCAGAAAACACTTGTAGGCCTATTACTCCATATGCTCAGCATAAGAAAACAGAATATAATTCTAGAGACTGAAGACGTTATATTCTGTAGTGTTGCAGATTAATCGACTGGCTGTATGGAGACGCTGGCGCTGTTGCTATCTCATGCAGCATTTACGCGAAGTTTTGCATCTGTTTCGCGTGTCTCGGAAAATTACTCACTCAAAATGCACCGCACCGCACACACGAATACTGAACACTAGACGTTATTCGGTTTAATAACATTGATCAAAGTCGGCGCTTGGTCTACGAATGCTGGCTTTGACAACATTATTTTCGTCGTCCTTCTGTTACTTCTCCCACTTTTATCTTGGTTCTTCTTTGATTTACACTAAGTCAGAACTATTTTTTCTCTTAAGGCAATAATCTGTACTTCAAACAATAGTAACATACTCAAGTCTAAAACAGCAAAATTATGAAAAGACTTTACCCCGAGACCCTGACAAGAGCTGCCTATGCAAGCGACAATCTACTTCCATGCAAGTGAGGCCTAATTACAGCACTCCGTTCTGTTGACGCCGATTAAAGTGCAAACAATAATCCACATTAAAAACATGCGACACTGCGAGACTTTAGTTATGATACACTGTAAGCGCTAATCTGTTAAATAAATCCGCGCCATTTTTCATGATCATCGTGAATGTAAAATAAAAAAAAAGTTAATGGGATTATTTTTGAAAATGACAGTTTACTTTGTTTTACGGTACAGGATGAAAATATCAGGTTTAGTCTTTTGACCTAGCACTCGTACTGTCTCAAAAAACTGAGCACAATTTTTGCCAAAACTTAATCAAATTTCGACAAGATATTTTCGCAGTGAATCACGACTTTGTGCCCGTATTTTTTACAAGAAGACGCCTCGGTAACATCACCAAAATGAGGCGAAGTAAACTGATGCTGTGCACGAACGAAAACAAAACAATATCGTCATGCACAGAAATGATAGAACGAGCACAGAAACGGACGCTAGCAGCTGCGAAAATAACGCGAACAAAACACGAAAAATATCGGCGCCGAGTGCAAACACGATATGCGGCCGTCCGTCCCACTGCCAAGCGTCTCAGGCGTCGACAGTGTATTAGGTCATTCCACAAGCCGTCATTTTCTTGGGGCCTGAATATACTATTCGTAGTTTATCTACACTTCTGTGAACCCTTTGAAAATTTTAGTGACGTCTTTCTTTGACAGTCTGCACCATAAAGTCGTTTATTGTTGCTCTACAGGAAAAGTTCCTGCCAATATTCCAATATTCGCTTTTCATACAACTTTTCGTTTTTGAGTAAAAAACCTGTACGGAAGAGACGAACAGACAGACAAACAAGCGCGTAAGCGGTCTATAACACAGAGTCAACTTTTTCGATTTGTTGTGGATTTGTTGGACGACAAGTCGTCAACGAGTTGCACGGATCGTGTCAAAAAGTTGTGACTTTGTCGTAGACTCGCTAAACTTCGGGTTTTTTAAAAATCTGTGTTGTAAAAATCTTTGTGCATTTGTTGTACATCTTTTCACGCAACAGATCCACAAAAAAATCCAAGTAAGTGAAATCCGTGCTTATAGGACGGCCGCACAATAAAACGACGAAAATAACGGCCAGCTGTACATTACGGCGTAATACGAGCAAATCATGGCTGGATAAAGGTTTGAAAAACGTCAGGTTTTAAAGTCAAATTATTGGAATTTAAAGATTAAAAAATTTTTTTTAATCGTGATTGTTGAGGTTTGACGAAACGTTGTCCACTCAACATAAAGTTATTTTTTTTAGCTAACTGGATTAACGCGTTTTTATAATTCAGAAGAAAACGATGCGACAAAAAAAGGAGAATGGTGTGTAGAATGTAACTTTCTGTTTGGTCTTCTTTGTACGATAACACTCCCTTCCCAAAAACACTTTTAAAACTTTAAAAAATGAAAAATAAAAGCCTGAAAACTTGAAATGTTTTCCCCAGAATCTGAGAAGCCTAAGTTTATTCACAGCATTTGAAATCGTTTAGTTTTACTCGGTGATGTTAGTTACTCGATGAACTAGTCATCACCGACGACTGTAAACATTCGAATAACGGTATTCAAGGCAAAAAAACATCGAGTTGGAGTTCTAAGGTTAATGTCAGTGTTACTGCATATGGTTAGGATTAGTTTTCTAGTTACGGTTCGAGCTAAACTCAATATTTGACTCGATGACGTTTGGAAGTGGTTTTTTTCCAGTGTAGCTCGAGTAGATTACAACCTGGCAGAACGTGTCGGAGTCCAGCGTGACGTGTGCTGCGCTGTGACTCGGGTCCAGTATCGAATGCGTGTACAGCTGCAGACAGACGTCACCGTCATGTTAGTAGAACCCACAACATAGACGTCACACGCACGTAGAAGTCAAGCGTTGTTAATGCGTTATTCACCACACAAACGTCAATCAACAGCCACAGATCAGTCTCACGATGCGTTAAGCTGTTAATGGTAGCGTTAACGAAAATCACACTTGGCAAAACAAAAAAGTGCGGTAGCAAAAGACTAAAAACCCGTGGTCACACGTCAAACATTCGCAATCCGATCAACCCAAGGACCGTACTTATAGCCTGACTCGTAAGGTTATGCGAGAATTTACGGCATTTAAGAAAACGTCTAATCGTTCACAATATGAACATAATTTCAACAAGAAATATTATTAGATTGTGACCAATCTAATATACTCCTCGCGTGCATCATTCTTTTGTATTCTTTTAAAAAGCTTTTTCGTTCCTTTCGGCTTGTATTAGAGACCCGGCGTCTAATTGAGACCCGTTTAATATTATACTAATAGTGACTGGCGTCGAGGTCGTTATTGTAAATTGTCTCCCAAAAGTTCATAAAATATTGCCCGATTTTAGGAATTGAGAGGAAAAAATTTCCAATAATGTTCGATGACACTGGTTGTCATTTGTCTTGTTATACCTAAACGCATGCGTCTCTCTAGCACCGTTACGGAGATATGGCGCCTCAAAGATAATGGGGTCACGACCTTGACCTTTTGGGGTCACGCGACGTCATCGGTCACGTGACCATTCGACTCCTGGGGGTCAATTTCCTATGGGTGGTCTATAGTGACCATGCGTCTATCTAGCACCGTTATGGAGATATGGCCGTTTGAAGTTCTTCCAGGAAGGCTCTTCCAAGAACAGAGGTCGGTCGTCGGTCGGTCGTCGGTCAGTCCTTAATATTATACTAATCTCATATACTCCTCTTTGCTACGTTAGAAACGTAGGGCGCGAGGAGTAAAAAATCAATAACAATTTGAGGAAATGTGTTGCATTTGTAAAGTCAGCAGATATGTGACACGGGCATCTCCACTGAAAGGGGGTATCTCAAAAGTCACAGGATGCAGCCAAAACAACAGCATGCCATCGAGCAACTGCCGGAAACAGGGATCAACTCTGCAACTGTGGGAAAGAATATACGACTAGGCCATAAGTACATGTGAGACAGCCAGAGAACAGGGCCAGACAGACCTTGGCCATGTCGACCAGAGTGTTGGCACTTTCATGCAACTTTCTCTGCGCCATCTTCACGTTACGTAGTCTGCAACAAACACCAACAAGCGTTCATGGGACATTTATTTCCCAATAGTGAATCAATCATTACGGAATATATCGCGGCGTAGCTTAAGCCAACACAATTCCACGATAAACAACTTTACATATTGCAGTAAAGACACTCCCTGTTGCAGCTTTTTGGAGATGTGAGCCGTATCAACATTTTATCTCCCCAGTTCTCTTTTTTTTCTTGCATGTACTCCAAATAAAAGAGGGGGCGAAGCTCAGGTCGCAAACAGATTTATTTACTAAAGGTTGCATTCAGAGAGCTCTTTTAGCGTTCATTTCCCGTTAAACGACATACAAAACTTAAAGCATATAAAACTGTAAATACACTGTACTGACTATGCACAACTAACGCAAAATAAGTTGCATGCGTCGTCATAGTCCAATTAGATACCGATACTTCAAGCACTGGGATTTCTTCTGAATGCAGGGAGAGTCAGCTAGAGATAACCGACCGTTTTTATTCAATGACAAAATTGGCTGCAGGCTCACAAGAGCGTCAAACGCTGAAACGCAGTTGCTAGACTGTAGAGCGTGGCAATGGGACAGATACCTCGTTCCACAGAACGTATTTCTAGTGACTATTTAAAAGTATTCGATAAGGAAAAACGGCGAGTCTACAGACGGACCTGTGTATAGCCTGTAGAAACTTGCGCTGGTGAGTTCGTATTTTGCTAAGGTTGACTTTTCGCACGAGTTTCGTATATTTGTATATCAGCCACGTTTCTCGTAGGACGTTCGCAGCCGTGTTCTTTAGCTAAAACATCATCATCGGCATGACTGTTGCAACTGTTTTTCGACTGTCTTTTAGTGCGTCCAAAAGTGAAGATGCCTAGGTGTGCAGTAAACAGAATTCATTTGGCCAATGTTAGTGGCGTATTTAGGATTTGGCAAAGGGGGCCATGGCGAGCGCGCAGAGCGCGAGCCTATAACGGGGGTCTGGGGGCGGAGCCCCCAGCGGGGTCCAGGGGCAGAGCCCCTGGTCGGGAGGTCAGGGGGGCGAAGCCCCTCTGAAGCTGAAACACTTTTTGCTTTTAAACGTTCAATGAAAGCCGCAAATTCGCCCATTTTTTTCTGAAATTTGCTGGAAAACGGCAAAAAACGCACCTTTTTATAAAGTCGCCTGTAAAAAATTTTCATGGTCGGGCCAAATGGGGGCCATCGCACCATGCCCCCCAAATACGCCACTGGTCAATGTCGATACCGTAAACAATCTCTACACATCTGTGAAATTATCGCGTTACCGTTACAGTGACCGTAAATCCGTGAATCCACTAAAGTCGTATCTACACGACAGCGAGTTTATTCAAGTTTACACGTAGTACTAATAACTTTCAACACATCAACTGCGCCACAAGTTGAAAATGTTCCCAAGCAATAGACCTAATATTGATAGGGTGTTTACACGATCCAGCAAACGTCCAGCAAACTTCCAGCAAATGTATTCAAAATGCACGTGAATTGCTGGACGTTTGCTGGAAGTTTGCTAGACATTTGCTGCCATATATAATAATGGAGCTGGACTTTTTCTGGACGTTTGTTGAAAGTTTGCTGGAAGTTTGCTGAACGTTTGCTGGATCGTGTAAACACCCCATGACAGACATGTGCGTTTTACTGTGCACTGTGATAACTAAAATGCCAAACGTAAATTCAGTCTGCTAATCAGACTCATTTCTAAACGTCTGAGCGAAATATATATATGTCATTAGGGCCTACTATGCAAGCTAAATTTTTAATTTAAATAGTCTTCCAACAACATGCACATTACATAAACATCCAACCCGACATGAAATAATATACATAACCTGCTAAATGGCACAGTTATAATATTTTCGTGAGCGTATCAACACCCGGTAGCGATTGTAGGTGAAACTCACTCAGCTGGCGCAGTCTGCAGCTCTCAGCTGAATTATTTAAATATAGCAAAAACGAAATACGCCAACACATTGTGCCGCATACGTATGCACGAACAGACATATACTTAGGTTTTCTGTGAAGTTTTTGTTGTCAGAAACTTTAACTTTTTATTAGTATGGATCGTTTGTTGACATACATACAGTTTTCGTCTGCTGATGCGTCTTCACCTACAGCATGGCGTTTTTCGGCACTGTGCCATTTACATCGATTGTGCGCTAGCGTACGCAGGTTATGTACAGTACATGAGTCCGGCAATGGACTCCAGTAGGGTTGGACATATTATTTTCAGAACTTGCACTTGAACCCACTGCACTCGAACTCGGCGCTGTCTGACTTGGAACTTGAAGCAACTTCGCCGTATTGATTCCTGTATTTTAACTAACTGTTTGTTAACACAGATTCAACAAAACAAATGCAAAATAATTTCTGACATTCTACTTTTGCCGCATGCTCAAATTGAAGCACGAAATGCGTGCGTGAACTGACCCGTTTAGTGAGCTGATTGTCCATCATGAAGTTATGGACGTGCTTCTCAGCGCGTGTCAACTCCAGTTTGCGAGCAAGCACTGCCACCACGAGCGCCGTACAGCCGGAACCCTGCACGCAGCCGCCACTCAAGACTGGGAAAAACATACAAAATGCAAATGTTTCGCGCAATGGCGTAAACAGGTGCAAGATGACTTAGGTCACGGCTTAGGACAGCGGTAGGCAGTTTTGGTCAAATGTAGGTACCGCCAAAACTAAGAACAAAATTGCATGCAAAGATCGGTGACATTGCACGTGAGATTAATAGTCACGTGTTCGGAATCAGGTTGGCGCTGCCAAACTCGAGTTGACTGACAATAGTAGCCGCGCCATCTTTTTGCTGCATGCGACTCGCACGCAAATTTTAGCTCTAAATGTAAACACCGCCTAATGGCGTGTACAGAGTGAACGAAATAAACTAAACTTAACTAAATTGCTAGTTCTTTCGTGCAATGCAACTGAACCACTGCGACTGAACTTTAGCTCAGTTCAGATCACAGATGTTAAAAACATTCATTTGCAAATAAAAAACACAAAAAAAACATGTTTTTATACTTTTATAAAAAACATTATAAAAAAACATTAAACTGCAGATGTTTCCAATCGCTACTTTTTACTTTGGGCATTTTTTTATTTTATGTAACCGTGATTATGGTACGTACTCATTTATGAACTAAACAATCAAATGTCAGAACAAATACCAAGTATACTAGTCACGTCAACAGTTTTTGACACAACTGAGGCAATTTATTCTAACGATTTAACAAAAACAAAAAACATGACATTACAAAACACAAAAACATGTAAAAAAATGAAAAACATAACAAAAACTAAAAAACATTGAAAAAATA
>Ga0056128_1005573_pt1 | contig 15840 bp, 11 predicted proteins | sample WorMetLIZISLAND2_FD_71113 | JGI IMG/M metagenome (GOLD analysis project Ga0056128, IMG submission 71113) | Marine gutless worms symbiont microbial communities from Max Planck institute for Marine Microbiology, Germany - Olavius geniculatus... ...
CATCTGTCTCCATAGCTGCTGCAGGTCCTTCTGACGACACATGTCCTTGAGTTGGCAGAGCGCAGCTGACGACGACCTTCGTCGGAGACCAGCTGACAGTCGGCGGCCAGGTAAGGTGGAACCATACCGGACAGTGACAAGTAGACCAGAGTGGTCATCTTGAAGTCAACCCGACGCCGAACCGGAAGCCAGTGCAGCTCCTGTAGCACCGGCGATATGTGGTCATAGCGTCGAGCCCCCGACACCAAACGTGCAGCAGCATTCTGAACAGACTGCAGCCGGCTCATCAGACCGTCGGTGATGCCGTAGGACATCGAGTTGCAGTAGTCCAGGCGACACGAAATAAACGCCTGGACCAGCGTCTTGACGGCGTCAGATGACATCGATCTGACGAGCGGTCGGAGCTGCCGTAACTGGTAGTCGCCACTGCGACACACGAGCGCATTCAGTTCATATGGATTATACGGCTATTCCTTGATGTTCAATTTATACTACTTGTTGCACAATACACAATTACACATCTATGTGTTTTTTTTTTGTTTTTTTGGCATTTTATATCCATTTTGGCCCTTAAAATTTCCGTCACTGAGATTAGACGACGTAAAAGCGTAAACAACTTTCAGCTAACTATTCATTCGCCAGAGAGCGCATTCTCGCAGTTCTCAGCTGCGTAACATACGTTAGCAGTGTTGTTAGTTTTGTGCTGTTTTTGTCTTGCGTAACATATTGCGACTAATGTCGTATTTTTCAAGTTATGTACATTCGATAGAGATACGGTTTTCCGTTGTTAACAGTTGTGTCTGTTAAAGTTTCTTAACAAGAGAATAATCGGAGACAGCTGACTGGCGAATGTTATGGCTGATGATATCGAAGACATAACGTTTTTACCTGGTTAGTAATAGGTGCAGCAAAATAACTATTATACAGTTATGCGGGCATAACTATATGCAATTATTATAATGTGGTTTTAAGTTATTAAGTGTAGTATGTGATGTAAATTTGGTTAAAACGGAAACTGTTGCATTTAGTACCGAGCGCCCGGCTAGCTCAGTCGGTAGAGCATGAGACTCTTAATCTCAGGGTCGTGGGTTCGAGCCCCACGTTGGGCGTAGATTTTTTCCTTTGCAATTTTACAACATTTGCAGCATTGAAAGTAGCCGTAAAATCTCTTTACTACACAACACTTTGGATTTTTAGCAATGCATAAACAAGTCTCTTAATTGATCGGGATTTTTAGGTACCGGTAGCCTATGGTCCACTTTTAGCATGCAGTTTTTCGAGGATAGCCAGTACTTAGCTGAGATATATAATCTATGCCTAATATAATGTTTTAGCCCAAATTCAACATTGTTTAAGCTCAAAATAAGAAACAGTAAAAAATTTCTAGATGTGAAATTTATTTTAATTGCTGTACATAGTGTCTGTGACTATAGGTGGATTTAGGGGGTCACGACCCTCTCAAGATGCCGTAAGTTCTGCTCTGCTTTGCTTTACTGGTGCCGTGCATTATAAATTTGTGCAATAAAGCTAACAAAATTCATACATGCTACATGTATTTTCAGGGCTTTTTCATGCCCATAAAGTTTGCTGCCAAGTTTTGGCTCTACCCTTGATCAGCCTATTCCCCAAGAATCCCACTTCACTATTGGCCTTTGGCATTAATTTTGGGTCATCGAGGTCCCAGTTTGTCCCTTCTGACTCCGATTTCTGGCTACACTTATGTACAGTCGTGTAATACTAAACAATATATAACACTTTTCATCGGATCCAAGTCAGACTCCATGGCAGTCTATGCATCCCGGATGAATTTTAAAAATTGTTTTTGGTCACAGCGAAAAAAAAACTTAACACCAAAGAGTCCAAGAAAAAAGCCATTTTGACATTAAAATATCTAAAATTTTCTGCAAAGGGCAGGGCTGACAAGTTATTGTACCACCAGTGTGGGTGATAATCTTTCCCCTCACTTTCTTCCTTCCCTTTACTTCCTCTTTTTCGTCTCTTTCCCTTCTTCTGCTCTTTTTGTCCCAACCCCCCTCTATTCTTCCCAGCTCTCTCACCCCTTTCTCTCTTGACCATTTACTCGCTATCCCTTAGAAGTAGGCTACCTTAAATCCAGCTATGGAGTCTGGGGGAGCACCGTAAACTCCCCCAGTGGGATATGCCCCCAGCCAAAATCAAATTTGATGCATTTCAGCTTTAAAATATGACATCTGGTGGCAGCAGTTTTAGTTTTTTTTTTCTGAGAATCAACTTGGGGAACCAAATTTATTGCAGCATAAGCATTTGTGTAGTGGTCTCAGTCTGATGTTATACAGGGTGGGCCAAAACAGTAAACTATTGTACTTTGTCCATATCTTCGCTAAATATTGATCAATTTTTACAATTTTTTCACCAACAGACTCCATAAGATATTTGCTACTCAGTGGCACACACACTACACTTATTATGTCGCTACATTATCTGGTAAAATATAAATATCGAAAAATGTACAATATCTACAGATGGACAGAAGGTCTAATGGTAAATTTTTGAAGTATTCAACTTAAATGTTAAAATATGAGTTATAGTAAGTGTCAAAAACATTGGGGGACATGTTAAACATTTTTTTTTCAAATAATTTGAATGATTTTACTGTGCACTAATTTACAGTGTACACTAATGCTGGCTGATGGCTGCAATCTTGCTCAGTTAACTGCATGAGCATATGGAGCAATTTTTTTTTCAATTTTTCGGTTCTACAAGCTTTGCAGTATTTTTTGGAAGATGAAAACATACTCTGTAGCTACACCTAAAACTTTTTGTCGCTTATTATAACATATATTTAACATTTTACTTAAATAATTTTAGAATTTACCACTTGACTTTATTACCATCTGTAGATAACATACGTTTTTGGATATTTATATTTTACAAGGTAGTGTAGCGACATAATAGGCATGATGTGCATGCCACTGAGTAGCAAATTTCTTCCAGAGTTTACTGGTGAAAAAGTTGTGAAAATTGGTCAATATTTAGCGAAAATATGGAAAAAGTACCATAGCTTAGTTTTTTGGCCCACTTTGTATGTAGCCTAATGCAACTTTTCTGACTAAGGATTGTTTTCCTACCGTGTAATTGACAGGAATGCAGGATGGTGGGAAGAGAGTGATGTATACACCGAACAGTCTGCAACATTGCCAGCGACTGGTGTGCAGCCGCAAGCGAGCCGTCATATTCATATCGGTAGTGGTCTGCTTAATTGTTGCCATTGCTTCTATTGCTGCATTTGCCCACTCGTCACACCCTATCTATCATTGCATATCAAACACTTCTGGCGCGAGTGGATCCGAGGACAAGGAAAGCAGGGTGGAACCACTGCTGTCAACCAGTGGGAAGCCATTTCCATGGACCTCTATCAGACTGCCAGGTACAGTCCGTCCTTTGTCGTATGAGCTGTTTATACATCCAAATCTGTCCACATTCCACTTCAACGGCACTGTCTTGATTTCATTTTTGGTGAGTGAATCGTCAGATTTTCTGCTGTTTCATGCAAAAACGATGATGATCAGTTCTTACGAATTGTTTGAAATGTTGTCCAATAACCGTGTCGGCAACAAAGTTGAAGTTGTGGAAGCCCTGGAGTGCGTTAAACTGGAATTGTTTCATTTGCAACTGGCATCCAGCATCGATCCGCAGAGAGTTTACCAGTTAAGAGTCGTCTACTCTGGCAAGCTGACTGACAGTCTTACTGGCTTCTACAGGAGTTCGTATGAAACAAGATCAGGAGAAAAACGGTAAATATGATTGCTTTAAATTTTTTAATTGTTGCATTTGAAATTTTAACATATGATTTTTTCCAGTTATATGGCAATAATGCATTGCATAAGATAAGTTTGGCTTAATTTCAATACATACTACATAACCTTGAGCATTTGTATTAAACATACTACCTGTGGACTAAAACACTGGATTGCAGAAAATAACACTGTAAGTATTTTATTACTTGTGGTCTAGTGGTTAGAGTATCTGTGTTGTAGCTGCCAGTTTTCGGTTTTTAGTTCAAATCTCACCGTGAATCATTTGCAGACAACCTTGAGCAAGTTTCTAACTTACTGTGTGCTCAGATCAACTTAGCCTCCTACCCTCAACGGGATAGGAAATAAGTAGTAACTTGCAGATTATGGGGTGAAAGTCTAATCTGGCTGATTTGGGCAATGCTATGTCTGCCAGTGTCCGGTGGCTGCTCTGCAGGTTCAGTTCTTTTATTGCTTGGGCATTGGCAAATGCTAGCCACATGTTGTACTGCTGTATAATTAGCGCATGCGAATCGCCTGCAACTTTCGATTACTGTTGGTCACAAGTAGTGACTTATGTAAGAAGCATAGTATAGCAAATAACTGACGTTTACCTTTGCCTTTAGTAAGTTTATAGTTATTTGTTCTGAAATGTTATGCAGTCATGCAGCAGCAATTGATGATTTGAGTGGGTGCGGTGGTGTGAGTGTGACTCTTGGCATTTTCTGTTGAAGGTGGTTGGCAACAACGCACTTCGAGCCAACCGATGCCCGTGCTGCTTTTCCGTGCTTCGATGAGCCACATTTGAAAGCCAATTACACAATGTCGCTGGTACGAGAGCCTCACCATATTGCACTGTTCAACACGGAGAAGGTCAAGGAGGAAAGCTTTGAGAATGGACCTCTGCGTGTTGATCACTTTGCTACATCAGTCAAGATGAGCACTTACCTCGTGGCTTTTGTGGTGTGTGATTTCGCCAACAACACGAAGCTGACGAAAAGTGGAACACGGGTTTGCACTTTGATGTTTGCATTTTTTACATTAGTTCTATTACCAGTAATTAATTTATTGCTAACTTTTCATACAAAGGATGTACTGTTCATGTGGTCATGTTATCACAAGTTACAATCCCATTACATTACATGTATACAACAGTTTACTCGCTTGTGTTTCTGGATTTTTAATTCATGAAATGCAGATTATTTTGGGTGTTAGCTGGGAAGACGTGAGGTCTGTTGCTGATGATTGCAAGCAATGGTGAGCCGTTGTCAACCATTGTTCCAGTGGGAACAGGAGGACATAAGTATTTAAGTCAGAGTCATTTTTGGCTGTGTGATGATGTTTTTTGTACAAGTAAAAATGTCTTTGTATGCTGTCAGTACACTAAACTGACAGATGGCTCGGAACTTTCTTTGTTCTTAATCTGATCGACGATGAAATGTTCTGTTCTCAGTTGCACATTAAAATTGGATTTAACTTTTTAGATGTCAGTGAGATTTGTCAAAATTAGTAACATTGATGGTGGTGTGGCACTTGCTAGTGGTCAGTTCATGGCACAAAAAAGAAGCGATTTTTGTATTACAAAAGCGATTTTTGTATTACAAAAGCAATTTTTGTATCACAAAGGAAGCTTCCGAACTGTATGCCACGTGTGACGGAATGGGAGAGAAATTACATTCTTCAGTCATCACATTATGTCTGCTGAAATTGACAGTGCATTGTTTTTTACTGTAGTAGAATTCATTGTTGTTAGATTTGACTAATAGCCAGTTGCTGTTGTGATGAGAATAATATGTGATATCCATTTGTTTGGAACTAGGTATCGATATACGCACCATCAGAGCTAATTGATCAGACAGAATACGCACTGAAAGTAGCAACAACGGTTCTCGACTTCTATGAAACTTATTATGGCATCAGTTATCCGCTGAGCAAATCTGGTAAGCCTGCAATGTGGGCCACATTTTGCAGTGTTGGCCACATTTTGCAGTGTTGAAATATTTATCCTCAGAAACTAGGATATTATTGTAGGGAAAGTTTCATTTAACTGCTACTATTATTTGTTTCTTATTACTCGTCTTGCTGCTTCTACTACTACTGTTTCTGTCAGTACTTGATGTCATTGCTTAGTGACAAGGTGTCCAGTTTTTGAGAAACATCACAGACAGTTGCTGGGGGACCTAGCCCAACTTGAAAATGGATTGATTAAACTTAAGTGAAAACTGAAGGTAGAGGCTAGTAATACGTAGCACTTTAGTTTTTTTTATTTATTCGGCTAACTGTTCATTTACCCAGCTTGTTTTTCTGGTGTTACTCGATTAAGTTTTGCCAGGTTTTCCAGAATTGGTTTTTTAATACTTGTTGGAGCAAGGCTGCACCAGTCACTGAGCACATATCGGTCACACAGACAACATGTGACTGAAAATGACCAAGAATGTTGGCTGTAAATTTTTTGGTTATTGCAGATGCAGGGTTTCATACTTTTAACATTACATCATCTGATCGTTCAGATAGTCGTTGTTATACAGCATAACTGAATCGATATATCTGTTATGCAAACTATCCGCAGATCATATTGCTATACCGGACTTTGCGGCCGGAGCGATGGAGAACTGGGGTCTGGTAACGTACTTGATGCGTTCATTGCTGTACAATCCCGACGAGTCGTCAGTCAGTGACAGACAGTGGGTAGCTCTAGTCGTTGCACATGAATTGGCACACCAGGTAGAATGCATAACACTTGTAAATTTCTTAGGCAATAATTTGGTCAAGAGCCTGCTCCGTCTATTGTTTTATTAGCCCTAGTTTGTATGTATCATGACATTACTCGCAAGAGGATCTGTACATTACTGGAAAGAATTTTACACGAGTGCCACGATTGTGTTTGCTGAAACTAAAGGCATTCTGGTATTTGCTTGAAAAGTGGTAGTGACACGAGTTGACGTTGATTAGAGAGCAGTTATATATTGGAGTAGTTTGACTGTATGATGGCAGTTATGTGCATCCACCAATTTTATCATTGTCAGCTTCATGAAGCCTTGTCAAGCTGTGGTCATATTTCGTGATTGGTCAAAGTGCTTTCGCATGGCAAGATGTCTTTGAGTCAGTTTGAGTTTGACTGACTATGAGTGGTGCAATGTGTTAGTACTGACAGGACGTTTCACAGCACCCTTTTGTGAGCTGGGACTAACATATTTCCATTAGGCCATGTTTGTGTTGACAGTTTTTACGGTTAATGTTGCATATACGAATCTTGAGAAATGTGATTTGTCAGTTGTTGTTATGTCGTTGAACTTTATGTTCCACATGTTTTTGCTGTGATTTGCCGCAGTGGTTTGGCAACCTGGTCACAATGAGATGGTGGAACGATCTCTGGCTTAACGAAGGATTTGCACGGTTTGCGGAGTGTATAGGCACGAACCACGTCGAACCTGACTACAAGATGGTGCGTTGTGATGCGATTTATCGCCGGTGCTTTGTTTTGCAGGTTTAAAGATCGGTTAATGTGATTTATGATCTGCAGTTTTTGTAATCTGTTGTCAATTTTTCACTGTCGTCAACAGCCAGAGTGCACTCAGAGAATGCAAACATAATTATTGCTTGATGAAAATGCAGTTATTTAGATAAATCGTACTTGACTGTCAAAACCTAGTGATAATAAGTGATAATTTGTGTTAATTTTTCAACATTAGAAGGTAAATTAGGTGCATATTTGATCATTTTCAACTAAACACTTACTACATATATGTTTATAATGTTTTTGATTAAAAGCATGTTTGGTACATTGTGACATTTTAGTCAACTGATATTAAGTTAGGAGCTATAAATTAGATGAAGGAATGAAGTTGTGCGTTTACTTTCTGGTTTTGTTTACTGACAGTTTGTGTATTTTTTTTTACATTTTATGCCATATTTGATGGCCATATTGGTGCATGCCTAAAGTCGTCATTTATGGCAGATTGTCGTGCATTTTCTCCTGAATTCTGTGTAGATGGACATGTTTGTTGATGATGCTGTCAGCGTGGCACTCTACAGCGACGGCTTTTCTAGTTCGCATCCAATTTCTGTTCCTGTCAACGATCCATCTGAAATTGGCGAAATTTTTGACACGATTTCATATGAAAAGGTTTGTTTCGGACATTTTCCACAATTCTTATCATTCATTGTAAAACAAGAGCACCCTATTGTTGTATTGTTGAAGCAAATGGACTTGTGCATCAAGGCTTTATGTTTACAGTTGTACTTCTCAGTGATGGTGATAAACAAGTAACTAAATTACACAGTCTTAAATGGATTTCACCCAAAATTTGCGGATGTTTTTTGAGGACTAAATTATAGGTGCTGAGCTGTGTGAGTAGAAGATCCTTAGCTGATTATTTGTATAGTTACTTTTGGAATTTTAAGCCATTTTATATAGGTTTCATGTAGCGTTACATAATCAGCTTACAATGCCAATACTATACTTTGGACTACATGTCGTGCAGTTAGCGAGGTATGTTGTATCGTGGTTCTGGTTCAAGCTGTGTAATTTGCCGTCAATTGTCAGGGTGCATCGATCATTCGGATGCTGGAATCGTTCCTTGGCAATGAGACATTTCTTGCTGGATTGCACCTGTACCTACAGAGGCACCAGTATGATAATGCTGAGACCAGTGATCTGTGGTCTGCAATGACTGAACAGGTACACCAGTCGCATTGCTGGGATTACACAATTCTTGCCAGTCTCGGTGACTGCAAAGTGCTTGTATTGCTAAAGATGTAGATGTATAGGTTAATGATGATTCGATATAACGAAAATATCGATATATTGTTTTTTATATCGATATATCGTATCGATCAAATTTTTCAATATATTGCGATATTTAAAAATATTATCGTGATATTTTTTTACAGATTCTTCAGTACACTAAGAGACTGGAAAGTAAGATTACAAATGGGCCGAGTTAATGGTGTCGAATTTAACTACAGACATAATAGAATTATAGCCGAAGACACATTTTTATTATCTAAATGAATCATACTGACCTGCTCAATGTTCATGTCTTGCTCCTGTGCTTGTATACCATTTACATACTTATTATCTTGAAAATGTCGATATTGATATCCCAGAATTTTTAAAATATTGTATCGATATTGTATAAAAACTGAAATCCTGATATCGAATCATCACTAGTATAGGTTTCAGCACAGTCTGCAGTGCATTATGCGAGTGTAATGACTAACAAGGCATAATACACTGTAGACCGTTGAAACGTAGTTAATTCATGACTGTGATCGACGGTGAGTTCTACCTGAAAATTAGTGCTGTACACACTGTCCCGAGCCACATTTTGGTTGTCACACTTGAGTGGAGTGGAATTATGGGCAGTTGCACTGCACTGAGAGATAGGCGACACAAGTAGGTCACAAAATAAATCTGCTTTATAGTTTAGCCATGTGGGTGAGTTTTGGCCAAACATTTGGGCAGATCAAATTAGTTTCCGGAATAGAGGATTCATAGCTATGTTATGTTGAAAGCAAGTCTTGTTCCTTCTTCAAAACCATTTGACATATTGCCACTTTTAGTTTAAAATACGTACGGTGAAATGTTTTGCACTTGGCTGTACATATTTTGCATTTGTGTTAATGAAGTACCAGAAAGCCGACGACTCGGCAGCAAAGAACGTTGAAATCGAGGAAGTGATGAACACGTGGACGCTACAGATGGGTTACCCCGTAGTGACAGTGACAAAGTCGGGGAACCAGATCTCAGCCACACAGCAGCGTTTTCTTTATCATTCTCAAGGCAACTTTACCGAGGAGTTTTCGTCTCCCTATAGGTTTGTTTCCCTTTTTATTAGAGACAGCAGGGGCGGCGGCAGGTGGGGGTTCAGGGGTCCGGACCCTGTAGCCTCTAACAGGACAACCAATGAGATTCATGCAAATCCAAGCTTTTTTGGATGGATGAAGGGGAGTAGGGATAGGGGGGCCCTAGCTCTAAAAACCTGGCGCCACCCCTGAGAGACAGAGTATTTATTTGCTAAACACATTAACAATCGTGAAACACAATAATACACAGTGAAGGTTGGCTGCCAGAAAGGCAAACGCTTATCGATGCTAGGTAATCGTCTAAAAGTGTCCAAGAAAAAGGAAAAGAAAAAAGTGCAAAAATCACTTTTTAATGATACGATTATAACAATTTACATAATATATTATACTTGCAAAAGAAGCCTTGGTGGTAAAAACTGGGGTCGGTTGTAGGGCACATTGTCAGCAAGGGTGCTCACACGTGTGTGATGAAATAGAAAATAAAACTGAAACAATTAGAGATGGTCACCATTGACTCCATCTTGTGTTTATCACAGCAAGAAAAATGATTCTATTTTATGATCACATCGGTTCATTTGTGCTGTCTGTTTGATTTTTTTATTTTGCATTGCAGATAAGATGTTTTATAATTGTATGGGTTCACTTGTGATGCCACTAAACGAAATATGTAGTGTCACAGTTGTTTTTTGTTTTAATTTATCCCATGTGTTTGAGCTCCCTTACGCATGCTTGAATGGTTTGTTATTGCTCAGATACAAGTGGTACGTACCGCTAACATACGTCATGTCATCGTCACCACGCATGAAGTCACCAGTAGTCTGGATGAAAAAGTCTGGAGGTTTGTTTAAATTTGTTTAAATTGCTTTAATACTTTTATTTTTTTGTTCCACTTTTACACATTATCAAAGCACACACAGCTTACACGTTTCTGGAGCCATAAATAGTTACACCAAATTTGCATTTGTTTTGAGTTTTGACAGTAGATGTACTTCTTAGTACTTATTAGCATTCGGAATTGCAACTGCCATGGATAACTGAAAGGACGGTTTTAAAAAACTGTGGATGGTTCAGTTTTCTGAAAACTGAGACTGTTTTCTGGTCTATTAGTTAGAAGTGACTATTTCTCAACTTGTCATTTGTGTATAAGTTACTTTCAATCTGGAATCGGGAGGCAATGACAGATGGATAAAGTTCAATGCAAACATGACTGGGTTGTATCGTGTGCATTATGATGACAACAATTGGCAGGCTCTCATTACTCAGCTGAAAGAAGATCATATGGTAAGTAGTTTGATCATATTAATGCTTGTACACCTTGTCTCAAAAAACAGTCAAAATTGTTTTTGGCATAACTTTGTCAAATTTCCAAGAACTTTGATAATTTTTTGGCATAAAGATAGCCAAGGCGATATTATTATGTACGGTGCACTCATTTACCACCTTACCTAATTTTTGTCGACGCACTATCATGTGAAATACAGATGCTCCAAATTGATACATTACGTGGCGATTATTTGTATCAGATGGCTCACCTTTGCATCATCAATTCGACAGAGGGTGCAACGTGGTTTAATAATTTTTAGGTATTAAATATTTTATGCTGAAAACAGCAGACAACAAAATAGCTGGCTGATGAGCTTAAAACATGTCTAATCGATGAGTGAATGCATTTGATCAGTTGATCGTTGATTCTGCTATCAGCCATTGGCGTTGCATCTAAGACATTGCGTCTTTGTATGCGGAGCACACTTAGGCATAAATTTTAATTTGCAAGCGAGTTGTTATACAAACTTATAATTCTGTTGAATAATTCACATTTAGTGTATTTTGTGCCTAATTAACTCATTACAGCATTTACTTGAGATAGCAACTCAACATTATGCAACAATTTGGAGCATCTATGTTTCACATGGTAGTGCATTGACATAAATTAGGTGAGGTGGAAAAGGAGTGACCTTACATAATTTTGTCGTCTTAGCCATTAACATGTCAAAGATTATTAAAGTTGGTAAAAATTTGACAAAGTTACATCTAAAACAATTTTGACTATTTTTTCTGAGACACGGTGTATACGTTGCATATTCAGTATACAGCTGTCAGAGCATTTGCATTGACGTCTGTTGGCATGCGAATTATACTCAATCATTTATTGCCCCGTCTTGTACGTCAGTTAAGAGCGACACTGCATTACAATGTCAGAGTGGTAGTGACATGTAAGTCTTAAGAGATTTACAAAAGCCGGAGCACAATAAATGTTTTTGTTGTGGGTACCAGCCCACTATTCCGAAGGTCCGCTATTCCGAAAGTCCATTGTGCAGGTACGCGCCACAGTGCTAACGTTTATTTAAGGTTAGGGTTAGGGTTATAGTTTTAGGGTCAGCTCTAGGGTTAGACTTAGGGTTAATGGGAATAGTACGCTTTTTGAATAGCAGACCCAAATCTTGTTGTGGGGTGGAATCTCGTTCCAAATACTTTGACTGCAGTCAGATAAGGTACACTTTCTGAACTAGGTTCATGTCTTTGTGTTTTTGTTGTTAGTTTTGTTGTGCATGTAATGTTGAAGGTTATGCTATTACCTCGATTTGTTTGTAGGTTGATAAAGTTATTCAAGAATTTTGATGTAACGTTTAGAAACATTTGGTCTTGGAATTAGAAACAATTATACTTTTGGATGATTCTGATCCAGTTTCAGGTCCAGTAATTGTTATTTTTTACTTTTTTCGCATTTTAAAGTTTTTAGTTTGCCCTGTATTTTTTGAAATTATGAAAATCTCGCTTTCTTGTGCCAGGTATAGCTATGAAGAAAGCCGTCACTAAAATTCTAATACTTAAACTTCAATAATATAACCTCTAACATGAGGATGACTTGCTAGTTTATAGATGGACATGACTATGTTATCTGGTTATTTGTGTTTATAGAAGTAAACCAACAATGCTGTTTGTGTCACTGACAGGTATTCACTGTGTCTGATAGAGCAAATCTTTTGTCTGATGCATTCGCACTCGCCTGGTTTGTAAACTTTCAGTTTTTATTGATTATTATTGATATTATTATTATAATACGTGAACAGATTAACATGGCATTTAGTCTAGTCAGTTAGACTTCAAGGACATGGAACAAAGTTACGCTGACAGTTGACATGTTCAGCAAACAAAAAAAACGGAATTATAGAATGGTACAATGTTGCGAACAAATACGTCTTCAAATGACGCTTGGAGGTCGACTAAAGTACAAGGACAACAAAATACAGTGGTATACAGCATCACTGCCTGTCGTGGCACTTTACACCATGTCTGGAAAAAAGAGTCTGCACTTTTTTTCTGAATAACTTCAACAAATGTAAATATAATTTTATAATTTTTGGCACACATTATCGTAATGATACACTTTACTAAAACATCTACAACTTATCTTCCAAATTTACTTGTTACTGAGTGTAGCTAATGTAATCATGACGTCATTGAAAATGCCATTTTCACGTAAAGATAATGTTTAAATGAGCCTCTGCAATACGAAAACAGAAAAACTACTGAAAGAAAATTGCACTAAAAACCTTGAGACATTGTTGGCATAGAAATAAGTTACTTTTTATCAAAATTTTTTAAACCTAATTTTTTTTTGCCATGTTAAGCTTGGCCATCATGTGCAGAACGGGAACATCATTGTGTAGCAGCCATTGTCAGCGAGCAGCGTCATTTCTGCAGCATGTGTTAGCGTCGCGGTAGTGAACATTATTTTGTAAAAAACAGTTGTTGACTCAAAAGTTGGTTAATAGCAAGTTTTGTTACTGTTGCTGACAACTAAAGCATCTACAGGCAAAAAAGACTAATTTTCTGCATTTCTGTTTATTTTGATATAGAGTAAAGTAAGAATACAAAGAGTGTTTTATTTTACATGTTAAGGTGGTGTCAGTATTCAGACAAAGTGGACTCTCAGTACACTATCAGTTGTGCATTACTTTTTCAATGTTGCCTACCAAAAATTATAAACATACATTCAGATTTGTTAAAGTTATTAACCGAAACACTTAGCATTTTTCACTTCGGATACAATAAAAATGGCATTTTCGATGACGTCATAATTACATCAGCTCTACGTAGTGACACGACAATATAAAGAGAAAATATCTTGACAGTTTAATTAAGTGAATATTTAGGTTGACTCGTGCCAAAAATTACAAAAATATGTTTAAGTTTGTCAAAGATATATCAAAAATACCGTAGACTTTTTTTTCAGACACGTTGTAATGTTTTAGTTGTTGGTGCGTTTTTGTTTAGTTCTGGTCACCTGGACATCACGATGGCCTTGCAGATGTCAGAGTATTTAGTGGACGAGACAGAGTACGTTCCGTGGCAGATTGGACTGGAAGCTCTTCAATACATCAGTGGATTACTTGAAGGACATCCCGATTTCATGTACTTCAAAGTAAATACATGTACCTTTCTGTTACTGTGAATAAGTAGCAGCTACAGACGTTTAAACTGTGTCAAAGTATGCAAAGGAGTTTCAGTTTTGAGGTATGGAGGTTCGTGGCTCTTTGAAGTTTGCTGATTGGAATAAATATTTGAGCTGTCAAAGTGTTAATTTTTTGTAACGCATTAATTAACACATTATTAACGCACCCAGGCCCGTCAAGAGAGAGAGTAGGGGGTAAGTTACCCCGGGTCCCGTGACGTTTTGGGGGGCCCTGCCTATAGAATATAGAAAGTTAAAAACACATTTTAAACGTATAATCAACAATAACTACCGTCATAGCTAGCACAGAAATCTATTAGCTTGTTGTCAAAATAATTATTTATTTACAGTACCGGTAGCGACAGAACGGCAACTACAGTTTAGTTACTTGAATTCGTTTGATTATCAAATAACCACAGTTTAACGCAATACTGAAACTTTTGCTTCACGGAATTTAGTTAATTAACATAAATTTATGTATGGGCATTAATTACTTTAACACATGTTAATTTTTTAACGCGCGTTAATTTATTAACGCATTAATTAATTAATGGGTTAATTTGACAGCTTTAATAGATATGCTTCAGTTTCTGCCGATTACCGCAATCGTTTCGTCCAGAGTGTTTTGTGAACATGCCGTCAAGATAATGCAGCTGCTAATTCTAGTCAAAATAATCACTTCCAGCGAAGGATTGCATGCCATGAGATCAGTTTAAAAGATTCAGCTAATTGGATTTGTGTGTTTTTGCTCTAATGTACCACAAATTTTATCATCTAACATAATCTGCAAAAACTCAGCGTGGTCGAGAGACAACGGAATTGTTATACTGTTTGTTAGCTGTGTCTTCACAAAATGAACTGAACGATTTCTTCATTTCTTTGGAATTCAGGTTCTCACAAAATTGCTGTGTAACTGCCTCTGTTCAATTCACATATGCTGCTAACGCAGTCACTGCTTGTATGTCACTGTTATGTAGGCATTTATGAAGAAGTTGACCAGTAAGATACGAGGTCAGCTTGGCTGGGATGACACTGGAACGTACCGAAGAAGGTTTGCTTGACTTCTGTTCGCATACATACAGGATGGGCCAAAAAAACGGCACAGTTTTTCCATATGCCAATAACTTCATCAATTATTTTCGTTTCTGGTACCTGATGAAACTTGGTAGTTTGATGCTGTTATATGGCATCAGGAAGTGCGCTTAAGCTGAAGTTGGAGAATACCAGCTCCAAAAATTTTAGAAAATTCACTTTTTTGTGGACTCGCCTAACGTGAAATAACTCCAGTGCCTTTGAAGTCTCTTTTTGACATGCTGATATAAGATAGATTATCATCATTGTTCTTTTGCATTTAGTAGTATTACTGTTATTATAAAAAAGTGGCTATGTAAACAAGTATGAATAGATTAGCTTTCTGATGTGAATGTCTTTTCAGTTGGTTGATTCCTGAGAATCTGCCTTGTGTTAGGCAATTTTGCGAAATGCGGTGCGAAATAGAATTTATTCTGACACCTGTTTTGACCAAATTCTTTTGCTGTGGCTGTGTTTGCAGGTTGCTTAGAGCTGCAATTCTGAGCGAATCGGTGATGCGCGGTGACGGCGACAGCGTTGAAAAAGTGAAGGAAATGTTCGCGAACTGGTCGAAACGTAACACCAGGTTTGCCAGAAGAAGCCTATTGTACCCAGACCCAGATTCAGATGTAGACCATTGTTTTCTGGACACATGCACACTCGCAACAGATGTTGATAATATAAATGTACAAAACATTAGTTTATACACTTGTTAATGGCAACATTTAAGGA